>MCHG01000050.1_pt1 | contig 100052 bp, 84 predicted proteins | sample 787351 | NCBI WGS metagenome assembly MCHG01 (sample SAMN05430296, study PRJNA330682) | permafrost metagenome | biome: Cold desert; feature: permafrost; material: soil; isolation source: enrichment culture inoculated with soil incubated with H2/CO2 at 20 degrees... ... | reverse complement strand
TCTCTTTTTTCTCTTTGTCCAATACTATCGCTCTAGAGCTTGTAGTTCCTTGATCCAACGATATTATATATCTCTTTTCCATCTACATACCTCCCACTTATGATACCGTTAACACTGCTATCCCATTACTATATAATACCATTCTACCTCATTATGGTTAACCGAAACAAGAAGCAAAAAGAACCGTCCCCGATAATATCGGGGACGGTTCTTTTTGCTTCTATGATTTATAAAACTAATTAAACACTTTTTCCTTTTCCTACTGTAGCTTTGACTTCTGAACCCATTAAGGTTTTTACATTTCCTACCTTTTGCTTCAAAGCGGCCAACAGGTCTGGATAGTTATTTTCAGCGATTCCATTCCATATTTCAGCATCTTTGATACCACATCTCTCTGGAACGAAAATAGGATCTAGCCCCATCTTCTTTTGTGCTTCATAATCCTTAAGCGTTGCAAGAGCGGGTTTTGTTAATAATACAATAGCGATTATGTTTAACCATGCCATCATACCAACACCAATATCAGCAAGATTCCAAGCCACATCTGATGTACGGATTGTTCCGTAGAATGTAGAAACAACTAAAACAATTTTTACTACAAATGTAATTGTTTTAATATTCTTATTGTTTTTAAATAGGTATGCAACATTGGCATCCGCATAGTAACCCATTGCCAACAGTGTAGTGAAAGCAAAGAAAAACACTGCTATAGCTATAAATGGACTACCTAGACCTGGGATTAAAGTGTTTATAGCTTCTTGAGCGAATGCTGTACCAACACCTACTCCTGGAAGGTTTTCTACTACGAATCCGCCTGCAGGATTAGCAACGTTATATGCTCCTGTAGAAAGAATCATAATTGCAGTTGCAGTACAAACAAATAATGTATCTATATATACGGAGAAAGCTTGAACAAGACCTTGTTTTGCAGGGTGGGATACTTCAGCAGCACCGGCAGCTTGTGCACCAGTACCTTGACCAGCTTCGTTTGAGTAAATTCCTCTTTTTACTCCCCACATGATTGTGTTTCCAAATACTGCAGCAAATGCCGCATTTAGATTAAATGCAGAACTAAATATTAAAGCAAATATTGCAGGTACATTTTTAATATTTACAACCATAATAACTAAAGCAATGAGGATATAAGCACCTGCCATAAATGGCACAACGTATTCTGCAAATTTACCGATTCTTTTCGAGCCACCAAAAATAACGAATCCGAATAAAGCAGCAATAAAGATACCTGTAATTACTGGAGAAATACCGAAAGCGTTCTTTGTTGAATCTGCAATGTTAAACGCTTGTACTCCTGGACCAGTGAAACCATTTCCTACGATGGTTACGATAGCAAATAATATAGCAAAAGGCTTGTTTTTTAAACCTTTTTCGATATAGTATGCTGGACCTCCACGGTACTCACCTGCTACCTCTTCTTTCCAGACTTGAGCCAAAGCAGATTCTGCATAGGCCGAGCCTGCACCTAAGAAAGCAATAAGCCACATCCAAAAGACTGCCCCTGGACCACCAAAGAATATTGCAGTAGCAACACCTGCGATATTACCAATACCTACACGACCACCTAATGCCATTGCAAACCCTTGAAATGATGAAATACCTTGAGCAGAACTCTTTCCACTAAATAATTGTTTGACCATGTCTTTGACCAATCGTAGCTGTGGGAATTTCATGATGAATGAAAAATAAATTCCAGCTCCCAAACAAAGATAAATTAGTCCTTTACTCCAAAGTAACCCAGCGATTTGCCCTGTAAATGCAGTAAAATCCATTTAATAGACCCCCTTTAAATTATTTTGGTTTTTCTACGGTAAGTTTCTATCTATGTAAAAGCTTAAAGCTCTCACACCATAATTAATGATCTTTTGTATTCCAATCCAATAATACTGAAATCGCATAATGGAGAAGCTCTGGACTTCTATGAAACAAATCTTCTTTCAAGACCCTTTCTGTAAGTTTATGAAAGTCCTTACCCCATGGTCCTATGTTTATACAAGGCATAGACAGACTTTCGATCTCATCAATAGGGATTGAATAAAGGGATCCAAACAATGGCATACTTCCTTCAAGCACTTCTGATATAACCTTCCCGTTCTTAATGGATGTATAACTTAGATCTGAAATACCTGTGAAAAAGTACTCCCTGGAGTATGATTGATCAAAATGTTTTAGAGAATAATCCATAATATCCTCAGATAGATGCTTGGCCTTATCACTAATATCCTTCATATATATATTCGAAACATTAGGATAGTATGGGGGTGCTAGACCTATGACAATTCTTGGAGATATATCGTTAATAAAGTCATAAATTGCTTCAACTAAATAAAAGTTACTTTCAATCATTGAAACATCACCAGCTTGTACTTTCTTTTTTATTTCTCGCAGCGCCTCATCATACTTAACTTTAAAGGTTTCACCATATTCCATATAAGCTTCATCATACAACTCTTTAAAAGTCACTACTTTAGTTTTCCAAGGCAATGGTTCAAATGGTTTGTCCATTCTCTCTCTAAAAATCTTATACTTCTCATTCATTTCGTTGATTAATTCGGTGAACGCATCATTGCAAATTCCTCGAATGGACTCAAGCATAGAAGCAGGCTCTCTATTAAAGGTAAGAATACTCAAGCATCCTCCTACACTTGGTGGCAATGATACGTCATAGTTATATTTTCTTTCCTTGAAATACAACCATGTAGGTGGAGGAGAAGCTTCATTCTCTAAAAAGTCACAAAGCTCTAAATTAAGATCTGTTTTGCATACAACTTTCGATAGCAAGCTTACAGGATTAAAACCTTCAAAAACCTTTCCTACGTGAGATAAAAAACCTCTGACATAGAAAAATGGCATCATTTTTCCAACTGAACCTTCTGAAAGGACGCCAACATCTTTATTTACTCTTTGATGTGGTTCTGAATTGATCATCATCAAATAATTAAGTTTATATTTTTCTTTCAATTTTTTTAATAAAAGCACAGCGCTTAACATACCGGCAGAAAGGTTTTCTTCATCAGGTACAGAAATAAGTAGAATATTTCCCTTTAGGTTTTTAATCTTCGAATATCTTTTCATCAATGCAAGTTGTATCGAGCCACCGCCCTTCATATCTGCTGTTCCCCTACCAAAGAGATACTCTCCACTTTCGAGGTCTTCCCTTGCTTCTATCAACAAATCTCCTTTTATCTTCAAGAGTTCTGCTTCTAGTTCGTGAGGTGAATAAGCATAAGGCTTGAGGATTTTAAAGTCTTCTACATCAACCACATCATTGTGATGAATCAAAACTACGGTGTCATCACCTTTTCCTTTCACCAATCCCCATGATACAGATCTGTCAAAGGTATCATTTTTGATTTTATATGTGCCAAAGTGTTCAGGATTGTTTTTAAAATAATCTATATTATTAAAAAAGTTCATTATAAAGGGTTCTACATCCCGCTCAAGTTCACTAAAAGTATCACTTCTAACTTTAATATAAGGATAAAAAACATCCTCAATATCTTTATGAATTCCATTTATAATTGAATTTTGCATATCATACGTCCCCTCTTTACTACTAATTAATGACATCATTCACTTTTATGCTTTTTGCACAACTTCTTGTATACAATATATTATATATTTCATATTGAATATAATATTTAGTATATGATATATTATATATATGGATTTGAAAAATGTCTATACTATTCCACAAATTATAAATATTTTTAATAGTTTGATTATTTGTTGAAAAATGATGAAGTTATTGCTATCATATTATAATAGCAATGAGGGGGAATAAGGATGTATCATTATAAGTCTTTAAAGGATCATGTATATGATTATATAGCTGAAAAAATAAACGACGGAAGTCTTACACGAGATAATAAAATCAATGAGCAACTTATCTGTGAAGAGCTTAAGATCAGTAGAACCCCAGTTAGAGAAGCTCTTATACAGTTGACTACAGAAGGCTATCTTGAGAATCTTCCAAGAAGAGGCTTTATTGTTAGAGGAATAGATGAAAAAAAGGCCAAAGACCTTTATATCATATTAGGAAGATTGGATGGTCTGGCGGCCGCCCTTTCTATGGATTATATTACGGACAAAGAAATCACCCACATGAAGATCCTTATAACCTCTATGGAAAAGGCAATCGCCAGTGAAGCGCCGGATATCTATTACAAACTTCAGATTCAATTTCACAATGTTTATATAGACCTTTGCAGGAATGAAGAGCTTATAAGGTTATTGAATCAATTAAGGAAAAACTTTATCAGACAAACCTACTCTGATAAAGAAGAGGACAAAAGTGCGGTAAGTATTTTTGAAGTACTAAAAAAGACAAATGATCACCATCGAGTAATTGTTGAAATTTTCGAAAGAAAAGATAAGAACGAAATCGAAAGATATATTAGAGACATTCATTGGGATATCGAAAATGCAAAATTTGATTCTATATTTAAATAATACTGGTATATAAGGGGGTAGCAGAATGAAAGAAATCATGAGCTTGCATCTCATGCACTGCGGAGGAGCATGCATGTTGAAGCTTCATGTCAAAGATGGGCGAGTATGCAAAGTGACTTCCGCTGGCGACATTCCCAGAGAGGGATCATACGAGAAAGACGAATGCATTATGCCTATACAACGGCGTGCTTGCCTCATGGGAATTTCAGAAAAAAGACGAATATTTGCGCCCGACAGACTGAAATATCCTTTGAAGCAAACCCTCGAAAGAGGAAATATAAGAGGATTCAAACGAATTGGCTGGGATGAAGCGCTTGATACAATAGCAGAATGGTATAAAGAAATGAAACAAAGAGAGATCAAACTAGGATATCTGCCCATATTGGACGAAGGCGGAATGGGACCTTATTTAGGCCCTCATCTCAGACGTTTTGGAAACCCGTCCTCTGGCAACCTCCAGGCTGCAACCTTTGGTGCCATCGGCAATTATGAAACTTTGAAGGGTAATCCTCCTATGGATGCCTTCAATTCTAAGTATATTGTGATATGGGGTAATGACACCCAGTCTAATTTGCCAGTTTTCGCCTTTATTGTTATGAAAGCCAAGGAGTCAGGAATCCCTATAACGGTTGTAGATACAAAGTATACAGATACCGCAGCTGCTGTGGGAACAGGCTCCGACAGTAAACCACGTTATGTCTGCGTCAGACCGGGCACCGATAGCGCACTACTTGTAGCTATGGTCAATGTAATATACAGACGGAACCTCCATGACAAAGAATTTATAAAAGACTACTGCTTTGGCTTCTATCCAGAAGATAAAGTAGTCAGCCAATCTCCTGCCAAACACCCAGTGACAAATGAACCCTATTTTGGAAAAGCCTTTTCAGTGCCTAAAGGACAGTCATTTGTGGAATATCTTGATGAACTCCAAGAAAAACACAGAGGCTATGAAGGCGTGCTTCTCTGGGCTCAGGAACTTACTGGCGTACCTAAAGACGTTATTGAGAACTTTGCTATTGAATATGCTACTGCCAAACCAGCCTTTATATTTTCCAAGCTGACCGGCCCACAGAGAACCCATAATGGCATGTATTTCTCTTGGATGCTCATCGCTCTAAGTGCTATTACAGGCAACACCAATAAACGAGGCGGCGGATATGGAGATATACGATCAGATGACGGATATTCTGTCCAGTTAGATCTGACGCCTCCTATGATGTCAAAAGACGTCTATTCGCCCATCCTTTTTTCTTCCTTTAAGCTTAACGATGTACTTCTCCACGGCAATGATGGGAGAACTCCAAAACAACTCCGAGAAGATGTGCTAAAAATGAACGAAATCGATCTTGGCCCTGATGCCAGATTGAATATAGAAATGTATGTCAGAGGTGCAACAGTAGGCAATATTTTTAATCAAATCCCCAATATCAATAAACGAGTTCTTGCATGGAAGAATCTTAAGCATGTTGTTTCATATGAAAGATTTATGTCCTCCACAGCGGCTTGGTCAGACATTGTCTTACCAACGGTGACCAATTTTGAAGAAAGCAGCTTTGCTTCTCAATGGGTTTCGGATACCTTTGTGGTAAACAGCACAATGTCTAACATGTACGAAGCAAAACCAGACTGGTGGATTAATGAGCAGCTTGCTGGAAGATTAGGCATCGAATATAGTCCACGAGTGCAACCTGCCAAGGAAATGATGAAGCAACAATGGGAAAAAGCTACCATACCTGAAGGTTATGATAAAATAAACTCAGAAGCGAAACTGCCAAGTTTTGAGGAAATCATTGAAACCGGTAATTTTCAACTTCCTGTACCAAAGGAAAATACCCTTATACAGACCGCCCTTATAAAACCCGGAGAATTTGACACAGATACTGGCAGAATTAACTTTTATTCACCTTATTATGCTGAAAGAGGCAGAGCAGTCTTAAAGGCAACCAGAGCACAATACGTGAGGCCACACGAGGGATATGAAGATGTACTAGAGGGCGGCAAGCTAGGTGCCAAGGGCATCAAGTATGTTATGCAATTCATTACCCCCCACGTTACTTCTCGTGCGCTGACTACTTACGGAAATATGCCTGTCATAAGTGAGCAAAAACCTCATGCTGTAGAGATTCATCCTGAGGATGCCGCTCTTCGGAATATAAGTGACGGGGATATGGTTTATGTTTTCAATGACTATGGCTGTATCAAGCTTCCTGCCTCAGTTACTCGGAGGATACTGCCTGGCGTGGTGTGTATCGGACAAGGAGCCTCCTATAGACAAAGTACCAACGAAACCTATGAAGCCTTTTTCGATGCGGACAACGATGGTAAGCCTGAATTGCATGTAGTACCAGTAGACGTGGGAGGCTGCACCAATAGCATAACTGACGATTTAAACTCTGGCGTACTGGATCCATTCCTTTGCGGCCTAGGTCTTAATGCAGGCGGTGCCCTTTGCGAGGTAAGCAAGGTAAAACCCAAATAATCATGAAGATGAGAGGGGATGAGGAAATTGAAACAATTGTCGCAATGGGGTTTTTATTTTGATCAAACAAGATGTATCAACTGCAAGTCATGTATACTAGCCTGTAAGTCTTGGAATGAGGACAAGCGAGGGGATGCTTCCCACAATCCCGAGCTTACTTGGCTTGATACAGGTAGATATGCAGAGCCATCAGAATATGAAAATCTTCCAGGAAGCTCTGGAGAACAGAATTTTAAAGAGTATTCTAAATATCATATGAAAGAAAACTGGCGAAGGCTATATACCAAAGAATATGGAATCAAGCCTCCGGATGTTGATATATTAAATCTAAGTGTTTCCTGCAATCACTGCGAGGAACCTGTATGTATCAAAGCTTGCCCCATGGGATACATAACCAAGGAAACGGAATACGGCATCGTGCAGGTAGACCACAGCAAGACCTGTATAGGCTGTCAACGTTGCAAGCAGGCGTGCCCTTGGGACAGTCCTCAGTATTATGACAATAACATGGATAAATATGCTGCAAATGATCCCAAAAGACCAAGAATGACCAAATGCGACCTCTGTATTGATAGGATTAAAGAAGGTTTAAAGCCGGCATGCGTAGCAGCATGTATCATGCGTGCCCTTGATGCAGGACCCATGGAAGAGCTAAAAGAAAGATATCCAAATTGGACAGATACACTTGAAGATTTCCCAGATGGCAATTTGCCTAAGCTGGGTATGAATACAAAACCCAATATCATATTTAAAAGAAAGATTAAAAGAGTATAAGTCAAAAACGGAGGTGTATTGGGGTGAATATAAACGAAGCAAACTCAATGGGATTTACAGCATTGATGCTGGCTGCACAAAAAGGTAAAAAAGAAGAGGTAAAGGTATACATTCAACAAGAAGCAAATATTAATGCTCAAAATCATGATGGGGATACCGCCTTAACTTTGGCCATACAAAATAGTTATGAAGAAATCGCTGAGATATTGATCGACAACGGAGCTGATGTCAATTTGGCTAATTTTGATTGCAATACGCCATTGATTTTAGCTGCACAAGGGGACGGATGCATCAGTACAACCAGTTTGCTTATTGAAAATAATGCCAAGGTAAATGCAAAAAACAATATAGGTGAAACGCCCTTACACATGGCTGCCTACTTTGGCCACTATGACATTGCCAAACTGCTCATTCTTAAAGACGCTGATGTGAATGCCAAGAACATCAATGGAGATACCCCTCTTCACAAGACTACTTGTTATGAATGGGAAGATATTGCAGCGTTGCTTGTTTCAGCAGGTGCGGATGTATTGGATATAGATATAGAAAAGATGGAACCAAAGCATAAAGTCAGTGTATTTATTTCAAAAGAAAGTTCGGATATCAGCGCTTCTGCCCAAAACTATTATGAGTTTATAAAAGCTTTGGAAAAGCAAAAGTCATAATTTAATTATTCCAGGCCTTATCACTAGGAGGTTTTATTATGGGCACCTTAAAAGGTTTTTTAGATTTTAAACGAAAAGATTTCGATTATAAAAGTATAGAAGAAAGACTAGGGAATTATGATGAATTTATAGTTATGCAAAACGAAACTGAAATGAAGAAACAGGCAGCCCGCTGCATGGAGTGTGAAACCCCGTACTGCCACGCACTTGGATGTCCCATATTTAATCGCATACCAGAATGGAATGACTTGATTTTTAGAAAGGATATAAAAAGTGCGTATGAAAGCTTAATTCTGACAAACAGTTTTCCAGAGTTTACAGGCAGGATTTGCCCTGCCCTTTGTGAAGCTGCCTGTTCACTTTCTATCAATCTGGCACCTGTTACCATTAAACAGCTTGAACTTTATATCATTGAAAAAGCTTTTCAAGAAGGGCTTATCAAGCCTGCTTCACCCAAGAATAGAAAAAGTCAGCAAGTGGCAGTAGTGGGTTCCGGCCCTTCTGGGCTTTCAGCAGCTCAGGAGCTCAATAATAGAGGCTATCAGGTAACCGTCTATGAAAAGTCTGAGGAGATTGGAGGTCTTATGCGCTATGGAATTCCAAACTTCAAACTTCCAAAATGGGTCATAGACAGAAGAATCGATTTGATGAAAAAAGAAGGAATCCGCTTCGAAACAAATATTGCCATAGGAAGAGACATAAGCCTTGATGATCTAAAAAGTAAATTTGATGCAACCCTTTTATCCATTGGTGCAGAGGCACCCAGAGATCTGCTTATTGAAGGTCGAAATTTTGAAGGAATTCACCTTGCACTGACCTATTTATCCCAATCAAATCAATTTGTTTCAGGAAAGAAAAAAGAACATGAAATAATCCATGCAAAGGGGAAAAATGTTCTTGTAATCGGTGGCGGAGATACTGGATCTGACTGTATTGGAACAGCTAACCGTCAAGGAGCAAAAAAGGTAACTCAAATTGAAATATTGCCAAAACCAATGAAGTGGACTGAAAGCTATAACCCCACTTGGCCAAACTACCCTAGCATTTTACGAACATCTAGTGCCCATAAAGAAGGCTGTGTGCGAGATTTTGCTGTCAACACAAAGTCTTTCATCTCAGAAAGTGGTCGTGTTGTGGGTGCCAACTGTGTAAGGGTTGAATGGGTTAAAGATTCAAACAATAATAATATAATGAAAGAAATATCAGGAAGTGATTTCATCATACAAGCTGATCTTGTGTTTTTATCCATGGGCTTTTTGCATGTTGAGCATTCCCAGTGGCTTTCTGAGCTAGGCATAGAATATAATGGGAGAGGAAATATAGACACTTCCCCAAACTATCAGACCAACATAAAGGGCATATTCTCAGCAGGAGACGCTTCCACAGGCGCTTCCCTTGTCTGTAGGGGGATTAATCACGGCAAACAGGCCGCAATAGCTATAGATGAATTCTTATCATAATAAGGTGTTTTATTTAGCTCCCCTCAAGGGAGCTATTTTTGTTGTCTGCACCTTGTATGAAAAGCATAACCTGTCGGTGAGTTTATAGGACTTGGAATTTCACCTTCTAAAACCTCAGTGTTTCTGACAAAAAAATATGCAATACTTGCCAATGATATTATTATACGCACATGGTAAAATGTAATTATTATTAATAGATTATTTGTATTGTTATATTGTGTCATTATTGGAATGATATTTATTAGGTGGGATTAAAGTGAAGACATATTATAGATTTAAATTTTATTTGAATGCACGGCACTCAGTTAAGATTGAGGGAAATGTCTCTGCTATTCATCCTCATACTTGGGAGATTGCAATATTGTTTCGCTCTAGGCAAGAAGAAACAGTAAACTTCTCTAATTTTGAAAAAGAGTTAGAAAGTTATTTTTTGCAATTTGAAGGTGAATTCTTAAACGAGTTAGCTGCTTTCAAGGCAATAACACCCACAATGGAAAACATAGGTAAGATTCTGTTTAAAGATATAAAAAAACTTGTAAATGATAGAGACTTGGATTTTAAAACTTTTGAGATAAGTGAAAACCCTACTAGGACTTATATTATAGAAGATGATTAGGCGGTGAATGGCAGTGAAAAAAGAAAACCGTATTTGCATTAGAAATTGTATATTATTACTGTTCGTTTCCATCGTTGCCTTGATAGTGATCAGCAAGACCGGTGCTTATCCCTATAGTTATGATAGTTTCGGTCATTTGTTCAAAGGAAATATGCTGTACGAAGCAATTAAAAGTGGAAAACTTTTTATGAATTATGATGAAAGCTGGTACAATGGAATACAACCATTTCGATACTGGGCTCCTTTCTCTTATTATATATTGGCTATTATCAATCTTTTTACCAACAATATTATTTGGACTTACAATATATTTATGTTTTTTATTTTCATCATAGGTGGATTAGGTTGGATTTGCTGGGGTTATCAGATTAAGAGACAAAACTTAGCACTTGTTTTTGCCCTGCTTTGGTTTTTTGTTCCCAATAATTTGCGGGTTTTGTTTTCTGAAGGCAATCTTCCTTTTGTACTTGTTAATGCCTTGATTCCTTTTGTTTTCTTATTTTTCTATAAAGCTTTAACTGAAAAAAAGCTGACAAATTTAATTTTTTTGGCTTTTATTATGTTTATACTTACGCTCACTCACGCAATGCTTGCGGCTATGATCGGTATTTCACTTTTCATATTTTCAGTGGGTCATGGATTGATTAATAAGCATTACAAGGAAAGCTTTGTCTCACTTGTTTATGCCTTTATGGGAATTATGTGCGCGTCCTTTTGGTTGTATCCAGCTCTAAAAGGTGGAATTATGGCAATAGATAGTGTAGCGGTGTCAAATGTTATGAAGGATTTGACTTATCCAATAAAGGATTCTCTAAACCCATTTTTGCGACTTAATAACAATGAAATATATTATTATGGATTAGCTTTTGCTTTTACAGCCTTTTTCGGACTTTTCATGTCACCTAAAAAGGATTCTCCTTATTTTTTATCTGCTTTGCTTATTTTTTTTGGTACAAGCAAGGCAGCACTGCCTTTTTTACAAAAGCTTCCTGTCAATCAATTGTTTTGGATGAATCGGTTTACTTCTATTTCCATGGCAATGATTGTTATAGGGCTGTTATGTTGGAAAGGTTTAAGAAAGAACGTGTTAGTTTTTCTATTATTATTGCTTGTAATTGACTCGGCATTTTCCTTTAAACTCCTCGGCTTCAATGGTCAATTTCCTGATGTATTATCAAAACAATTAGATCTTGCGGCAAATTTATCTTCTCAAAGGGTAGCAGTGTTAGATGGCTCTCAATTTGGGTCCTTTCCAAGCTTCTATACAAAGTCTCCTCAGGTGTATGGTTGGGCATGGCAAGGCGCAGGAACTGCAGAAAATATTGTTTTATTAAATACAGCCTTAGAGAATGGATATTACGAAGTGATGTTTGACCGAGCATTAGAGCTTGGAGCTGACACTTTATTGATAAAAAAAGATTTAGCAAAAGAATTATCTAAGCTAGAGAAAGCTGCATCAGCTCAGGGATACATGGAAAAATATAGAGATGATGACGTTATTATATATAAATATCCAGTTTCTTTTAAATTTGGGACAAAGGTTTCATATGAAGCTACAGCTATAGGCAAGTATGCTTCAAATTTGCTTTATATCTTTCCTAAAATGCAGCTTGGCATCAGTGAAACTATGGATGATTATACCTTTGATGAACTAAAGGATAATAAGACCATCTTTTTATCTGGTTTTAAATATAAGAATAAAAAAACTGCAGAAGAGTTGATTTTAAAGCTTTCCAGAAATGGAGTAAGAGTTGTGATAGATTCAGCGGGCTTGGAAGAAAGCTTTTTAGGTGTATCAGGGGAAGTCATCACAATAAAAGATAATTTCAAAAATCTATATTATAAAAATCAACCATTGACTACAGAGGACTTCCCTCAGGAATATAGTCTTTGGAAGACAACTTTTTTAAGAGGCATAGAGAACATGGATAGCTACCAGGTAGCAGATTCTAGGCTTTTGAATTATATAGGAAACATGGATAATGAAAATTTAATATTTATGGGACTTAATCTTCCTTATTATTCCTTCTTAACAAAGAATACTTCTGCAATCAAGATATTAGAAGACTCATTAAATTTAGAATCTTACGAACTACCCGAAAGGACAGTCCATAAAGTTGAAGTAAGCAGAAATGATAATGTATTGACAATACGTGCAGATTCTCCAGATGTGGTTGTTCCTGTGGCAGCTTTAGATGCTTTCGTGAAAATTAGTGGTGATTATGAAACGAAGAACAATCTTATATATTTAAAGTCTAAAGAAGTAACCATTGGAATTATTTACCCTTATGCAAAGGAAGGGTTCATTATATCCTTGAGCTTTGTTGTGCTGATGGGATCTTTGACCATTTACTTAAAGCGAAAAGATGCAAATATTCATTCTGTGGAGGTAAGTGCATGAACGATTTAATTATTTTAGTCATATCGCTGCTTCTATGGGTTTTTGCATTTTTAGGACTTAAGAAAATTAAAATGAACTTTTTTAAATTTATGGTAGGAAGTCTTGGTTTGTTTACAATCGCTATAGTATTTTTATCTGGCTTTTTAGAAACTGGTCTAAGCTTTGCTATTTCAAATAGTTTAAGCATCATTGAAAAGTACACTGACTATTTTCAGGTATTTGCAGGGAATTCTATCATCACTATGGATACCAAAAGTGGAATTGTTTCAATGCTCATAAATTATGAGTGCTCAGGGGTGATTGAAATGCTGGTTTTTACTTCACTGGCAATTTTCTTTCCTTTTGGTAGTGTGTTAAGAAAATCCTTTACCATTGTTGCTGGCAATGCTTATATTTATATTTCAAATATAGTTAGGATTATGTCAATCATATTTATTACCAAAACATTCGGAGCAGAAGCTTATTATGTGGCCCATACCCTAATTGCCCGGATAATCTTCTTCGCTTTGATGCTTTTACTGTACTACTTTGTGTTTACTTTTACACAAATGAAGTATCAGAATGTAGGTGATATAAAATGAATCGAGAATTGTTTAGAGAGTTTATTTTCTGGGGCATATGGCTTATTATACCCCTTTGCATTGACATAGTTGGTGGAATCATTGGCTGTATTCTTGTTGTGAAATCGCATTTTATGAAGCATCCTATGGAAATGGACTATTTGCCCAATGTCACCATTATGATACCTGTATACAACTCGGCAAAAACCTTAGAAAGCTGTTTAACTTCTATTTCAAAGCAGGATTATCCATTAAAGAATATTCTTATTTTATTGCTGAACAATGGTGCTAAGGATGATTCCTATGAGATATTTTGCAGATTTCAAGAAAAAAATGCTAACCTTCGTATGTGGTGGGTTGACTCTTCTAATGGAAAGTCAAAGGCATTAAACAAGGGACTTTATATGGCAGATGGCAAGTATATCATAAATATTGACTCAGATGGAGCCCTTGACAAAAGCGCTATAAGAAACATCGTTGAAAAGTTTGAAGAAAATCAAGATATTTATGCTATGACTGGCGTAGTACTTATAGATCATAAGCAAATTGAGGAAAACAAGGATTTGAATATGAGACTTCTTCAAAGATGCGAGGCATTTGAGTATGGGGAGGCTTTCTTAGTGGGTAGAGGATTTCAATCCTATAGCAATACCATGTTTACACTATCAGGTGCTTTTTCTTGCTTCAGAAAAGACATCGTGTATAAGACACAGCTTTATAACAGTGAAACTTTGGGCGAGGACACGCATATGACATCACAGATAAGGAATTTGTTAAAAGGGAAAATATGCCTTTGCGAAAATGCTTTTTTCTATGTTGATCCAATAGAAAGTGTTGATAAGCTTTATATACAAAGACAGCGTTGGCAAAGAGGAGAAATAGAAGTTGCTTCGCTATTTAAAGATACGGTAGACAGAAAACAAAAGGGCATTTTTAATGTGCTTAAATATAATATGTTGAAGGACCACACCCTTGTATTCCCTCGATTTATTTGGCTTTTCGCCATGGTATATCTGATATTTTTTGACTATCCTCTAAAACTGATCATTGGCGCTAATATCATCATGTATTTTGCCTATGTATTTAATTCGCTTTTGTATTTTTTAGCCTCTAAGCTTTTCTTAAAAGAGCAAAGTGAAGCTTCAGCCTACATGAATACACATTGGTATATTGTATGTCTGCTTCCATTATACAGATTGATGGTGTTTTTCATGAGACTTGCTGGAACTATAAATGCTGCAGAAAGATACGCAGCTTGGAATGCCAAAACCTTTTCTCAGGAAAAAGAAGATATAAAGCATATATTGAATAAAAAATTTAGCTTTTACTATAAGGTAAAAGCCTGGGTAAATAGTGACGTGTAAACTGGAGGTATTTTTTAATGAAAAACATCATAAGAACTTTATTGTTATTCTTGATGATTATATCAAATTTAACCACTGTAGCCTTGGCAGATAATGGTGATGCGCCCATAGTAATTGATGGCAACTTTGAAGATTGGAATAACAAGCCTTCTATTGTAGACCCGAGACACGATATAAAAACCCCTTCTTCTGACATTACAGCCTTGAGGTTCATTGCAGATAATGAATATTTGTATTTGTCCATTGAAAGGCTTGCAGCAAAAAAAACAGAGCCTTGGCAACTTAGTGTCATTATGATAAATGGATTAAAAGGAGAAATGCATACACAAGTCATACCAGGATATAAGACTTTTGAATCTCCTCAATTTGATATAGTCAGTAATTATTTTAATTCAAATAATAAAAGTGACATGCTTGTAAATGTATATCTAGATGGAGTTCGCTTAGAAACCACATTTTCAGGCTCACCAAATGGAAAAAACATTGAATTTCGATTACCCCTTGAAGAAGTAGGGTTAAGTGGTAAAAATAAAAGCATCAAGTTTACAGTAAAGTCTGAAAATGACGAAAAAGAAACTGACTGGGTGCCTGATGGTAAAACAATAGTTGTTACAACAGGTCCCAGCCTATGGAGTTTCTCATATCTATTTTTTTTCGGCTTTGTCTTCTTTGCTTTTAAGAATAAGTATAGTACCACTAAACGAAAAGCAGTATTACGCCTGATATTGATATAAGTGCCCCTACTATTTCTTTTGGGCGTACTTTTTCTTTAAATATTATAATTGAGGCAGGTATTATTAGTATTGGTGAAAGGGATGTGATCGTTGACACAATCCCCGTGGCAGTATACTGAACTGCCATCAAAGAAAATGAAACTCCAACAAAAGGTCCAAAGAAAGCTCCTATGGATATTTGGCCTATGGCCTCACGATTTTTAAAGGCTTCCTTTAGTTCTGGCCACTTTTTCTGAAAGGTTATTATTATGGTAAAGCCGATGATTGCAGATATTAATCTTATCTGAGTTGCAGCGAATGGATTATAGTTCCCCATTCCAAACTTACTAAATATCAAGCCGAACGCTTGTCCTAGGGCTCCAATTCCAGCGAAAACCAGTCCCTTTATTGGACGGTTGAGTTTGAACTTTTTCTCCCCTGTATTTCTACTAAGTACAACAAGACAAATCCCACACATGGTGATGAACATTCCTACTAGAGACATCATAGAAATTCTCTCTCCCATAAGTAAAAATCCAGCCAATGCTGTGATAGGTGGCGCTGTGGACATAATCAGAAGCGATATTCTTGAACCTATTTCGACATAAGCCTTAAACAAAAAGAAGTCTCCTATAACAAATCCAATAAGTCCAGATATTAAAAGCCAAAACCAGGTGGTAGCCGAAGCATCAATAGGAAGTGCAATCCCACGGCTAAAAAAAGTGTATATTGCAAGTAGCACAAAAGCTATAAAAAGCCTTATATAATTTACTGATAACGAACCTACCTTTTTCCCTGACGCTTCAAAGGCAATCGCTGTTAAAGTCCAGCTTACAGCAGTTATCAAAGCAGCCAATTCTCCTATATGTGCCTGAATCATCCGAATCTCCCCCAAACCAACTAAAAATAAGTACAATATATTATATCACGAAAACCAAATGAGCTGTTATCCGTAATTATAGATAACAGCTCATTCTTTATCTTAGATAAAATACATACAAATACATAGTAGACATAGCTATGGATACCAACATAAGTGGAAATGCGACTTTCATGTACTGTGCAAAGCCTATCTTGTATTTATGCTTTTCTAATATTCCCGCAACTACCACATTGGCAGACGCTCCGACTAATGTTCCGTTGCCTCCTAAACATGCGCCTAATGCCAAGGCCCACCAAAGAGGTGTTATATCCATGGCAGTAAGAACTCCAATGCTTTGTATTAATGGTATCATGGTTGCAACAAAAGGTATGTTGTCTAAGAATGCTGATATTATTGCTGAAACCCAAAGTATCAGCAACGTGGTATACATCAAATTGCCCTTTGTTATATTTAAAAGCTGTTTGGCTATGGATTCAATGATACCTACTTTTTCTACAGATCCGACCAATATAAATAAAAATGCGAAGAAGAATATTGTTGGCCATTCAATTTCCTGTAGTACTTCTTCAACATCAGATTTGCTTACAAGCAATAGGATCGCCGCCCCTGTTAAAGCTACTGTTGCTGTTTCCATTCCAATATTTTCATGAAATATAAAGCCCAATACAGTTAAACCTAACACCACCAAAGATTTTATTAAAAGAGGTTTATCCGTTAAAGTCTTCTCTTCATCAAATTCTGAGATCTTTGCTTTTAATTCATCTTTTACATATAATTGTTTCTTATAGATAAGTTTCATTAAAAAGAATGTTACCGCAAATATGGCTATGGCTATTGGCGTCATGTTTTTTATAAAATCCACAAAGCCAAGTCCAGCTGCTCCACCAATCATGATGTTTGGTGGATCCCCTATCAATGTTGCTGTTCCACCTATGTTTGATGATATAATGAGCGCTATCATAAATGGTATTGGATTTATTTTAAGTGTATCTGTCAGGACCAAAGTAACAGGAGCTATCAAAAGTACAGTAGTTACATTATCTAATAGCCCTGACGCTATAGCTGTAACGATGGAAAGCATAATCAATATTTTCCAAGGATCTCCCTTTGCAATCTTTGCAGCTTTAATAGCTACGTATTGAAAAAGTCCTGTAGTTTTTAAAATATTTACAATGATCATCATTGCTATTAAAAGGCTTATTGTATGGAAATCTATTGATAAAAAAGCTTCATCAAGGTTTAGTACCTTGAATATAACCATAGCAACTGCGCCAATAAAAGCAATCTTTGTTCGGTTTATTTTCTCTGAAATAATTATTCCATAAGTCATAATAAAAATTGTGCAAACTGTTACGAGTTGCGCCTGATGCGACATTGAATCGACCTCCTATTTATATCATGCAGCTTTTCTAAATGTTTAGCTGCTTCCTTTGTTTGTTTTAAATGAAGACTTTATTTAAGTGAATCTGGATCTTTATCAAAGTAAACCCTTTCACTCATATCTCTGGTCTCAATTATTAATCCGTGAAGTTCGCCTACGATCTTTTCAAATTTTTCAAACTGTATTGAGGGTATATTGTAGTACAGATATAAATCATCAAATTGTTTAAGCATTGTATGAATCTCTTGGCTAGTTTGAACAAACTTATCAAACATTTTGCTATTTTGGGCATTCTTAAACTGAGCAACATCATGCTTAATTATGCTTATGATATCTTCTTCTGAGTCAAATGTGCCAACAGATAATGGGTAAGGGGCACGTCTTTGAAGAAAGTATCTACCTTTCTTATTTATATTGTATGCATACTTGACAACGGTATCTCCAATATGAAACCTAACATAGCAGACAACTCCTCTGATAATCTCAACCTTTGCACCCATTTGTCTTAATAATAAGCAATGCATATCTTGTTCAACATTTACCAGTCCTTGTGTCAATCTCACTCACTCCTCACTATTTTAAAACTCTTTGTTTCATCTATATTCCTTATATAAATACTAAGAACAGCTATACCATTGACCATTATAGTCCATTATTTTCTAAATTACAAACATAAAAGTATGCTATACCCATATTTGTGAATAAACAAGCATATTTCCTAATGTCTGAGCATTTTTTATAGCATTTACGATTGCTTGCGCCATAACTCTAGCTCCTAGGAAACCAACTACATTTACATCCGCTGAAACTTTACCAGTAGATAGTGCAAATATAGTATCTCCATCGTACATTGTGTGCGCAGGCCTCATGGCTCTTCCGTAGCCATTATGTGCCATGCTTGCAACTTTATTTGCTTCTGCTTTCGTAAGTATTGCATTTGTTGCAATGACCCCAATAGTAGTATTTCCTGAAAATGCATTTATAGTATTGGCATATTGGCTTAAAAGCATCTCTTCAGAGTCAGCAAAGCTTTTTTTATCCTTATTCAATGTACCTGCTAAAATTTGCCCAGTATTAGGATCCACAACATCGCCAAAACAGTTTACTGCAACGATGGCCCCTACCATTAGTTCTCCCACTTTCATGCAGTAGCTACCAAGTCCACCCTTCATAGCATATTCCATTCCAAGGACCTTACCCACTGTTGCTCCAGTTCCAGCACCTATGGACCCCTGCTTATCTTCAAAGTTATTGGAATTGATACAAGCCCTATAGCCCATTTCCTTGTCTGGCCGCACTTTATAGTCTCCAATTGCGAGATCAAAAAGTACTGCACTTCCTACTATTGGAACCTTTGTTAGTCCAACATCAAAGCCTATGCCCTTTTCTTCAAGATATTCCATCACTCCGCAAGCGGCATCTAATCCAAATGCACTACCTCCACTTAAAACCACTGCATGCATTTTATCTACAAGATTGATCGGATTTAAGAGGTCTGTTTCTCTTGTTCCCGGTGCTCCACCCCTTACATCAACACCTGCTGTTGCACCATCTTCACATATGATTACAGTGCAACCTGTAGCTGCTTCATTATTTTGTTCATGACCTACCTTTATTCCAAGTATTTCTGTAAACCTTATTATTTCCAATTTATCACCTTCTATATATATTCTAGCATAATGGTGCGTGAACCCATTACTTTATAAACTTATTTAAGTATTATTACTTTTGAAATCATTATGTGGAAATTAATTTCCTTGTGGAAAAAAATTACATAGCAATCTATTACTCGAAATAGTTTTTTCTTTTTCAACCTTAATTAATTCTTGTGTTTTCAAGCTTCTTGCACATAATCTTTGTGTATTTCAGATGGCATGTTTCTTGCTCCATATAAAGTTGGAATTAATAAACTTATAGGAGGAGATATTATATGTCAGGCGAAAAGAAAAAGTTAGAGTTCTATGGCGGAGAATGGGTTTCATTCATACCTTTTATTGTGTTTATCGCACTAATTATCATGACGACCTTTTACTTTGGTTCAATATCTGATGGGGCCTTATGGGTACCTGCATTTATGGCACTAATAGTAGCATTTTTCTTTGCCAAAGACAAGCAGCTTTATGGTGAAACCATTATAAGCGGTATGGCAAGCAAGGAAGCAATCATTCCTATCGTATGTTGGATTTTTGCAGGTGTATTTTCAAGAATACTTCGTTCCTCAGGCTTAGCTGGTGGTATCGCTGGCATTGCTGCTTCAATGGGTATAGACAGTACATTTTTTATTGTAATCTCTTTCATAGCATCTGCCGTTTTCGCTACAGCATCAGGCACTGGTTTTGGCACTATCGCTGCTGGAATGGGTGTTTTATATCCTGCCGGTCTCGCATTAGGAGCGCATCCAGCTTTACTTGCAGGCGCTATTGTTTCAGGAGGAGCTTTTGGAGACAACCTTGCACCAGTTTCTGATACAACAATATGTTCTGCTACATCCCAAGGTGTTGATGTGCCTGGCGTAGTTCGTTCAAGACTAAAATATGCATTAACCGCAGGCATTATAACAATCATTGGCATTATAGTAATTGGCATGGGATATACAGGGCAAGTAACTGGTATTGGTGCTATCCAATATGAATCTAAAGCACTTCTTATGTTAATTCCTGTAGTGCTTACTATTTGGATAGCTATAAAATCAGGTGATATAGTTATCGCGACAACTATAGGTTCTGTACTAGCAGCTGCAACCGCTGTGCTTTTAGGACTTATGGATTTTATTCAAATAGATCCATCTGCTGAAGTAACAAAATCAGCACTACTTAGAGTTTCAGGAGTAGGATTAGACAGAACTGTAGATGGAGTTATCTATTCTGGTATTAACAGTATGATGCAGGTTAGCATACTGGCACTTCTACTTTTTGGTTCTATCGCTATTATGAGAGCAGGCCAGGGAGATATAAAGCTTCTTAAAACACTTGGAAAAGTTGCAAAAGGGCCTGTAGGAGCAGAATTAACTATTTCAGCTATGACAATAGTGCTTTCCGCTTTGATGGGATTAAATGCACCTGCTATACTGGCTGTAGGAGCATCCTTTGCAAAGCCCCTTTCACAACTTCATGGTATTAGCCCATATCGTACAGCCAACTTGCTGGATGCAACATCCTGTACACTTGTATACTCCCTTCCATGGACTCCGGCAATTATCTATACCATAGGCTTTGCCAAAGATACCATACATCCATTAACTGCCCTTGAGGTTACACCTTTCGTGCTTTATGCATATGCTATGATGGCAGTTATGCTAGCAAGTATAGTATTTGGTATAGGTAGATATGACAATATGAAAAACAAACCTTCAGAAGAAAAAAAGTCTTCTGTAACAGTTTAAAAATTATATAAAATAAAGCACTCTGTACAACTTAGTTGTACAGAGTGCTTTATTTTATACCTATTATTCAATATCTAAAAACTTCTTTAGATCATATTCAATAATCTTATTGAAGAATTGTCTCCTACTTATCCCAATAAAATTTGCTGCTTTTGTTATGTTATTGTCGCAGTGTTTCATAACATTCATAAAATAGTTAATCTCAAAATTCTTTTTTGCTTCACGATATGGCTTTAAATCTATAATCTCTTTATTGTTTTCCTTAATATGCCCCGAAGATACAGAGGTATTGAGTTTCAGTATTCCGTCTCCAGAAAGCACAATTAGCCTTTCAACGATATTTTTAAGCTCCCGTATATTACCTGGATATTTATAACTTATAAGATATTCCATAGTTTCTTCTTCAATCCCTAAAATGCACTTCTTGAGCTCAGTTTGATACATTTTGATGAAAAAATATATCATATCCTTAATATCCTCTTTACGATCTCTAAGGGGCGGAATTTCTATGGTTATAGTATTCATTCTGTAAAACAAATCCTCTCTAAACTTTCCTACTTTTACTTCATGAATCAAATTTCTGTTGGTTGCACTAATAAGTCTAAAGTCTACAAATATTGATTTATTCGCACCTACTCTTTGAATCTTCTTATCCTCTAAAACACGAAGAAGCTTCACCTGAGTGCTCAAAGACATTTCTCCTATTTCATCTAAAAAAACAGTTCCACCGTTAGCTTCTTCAAATCGCCCTATTCTTCTACCCATTGCCCCTGTAAACGCTCCCTTCTCATGGCCAAAAAGCTCAGACTCCAGAAGGTTATCTGAAAAGGATTGACAATTAATAGGGACAAAAGGCATTGATGATCTATTACTTTTATCATGGAGCATTCTGGCCACAACTTCCTTTCCTACTCCAGACTCTCCCAAAAGTAAAACACTTGTGTTGCTTTTTGCAACCGCTTCAATGGTATCAAACATTTCCCTCATTCTTGAATTTTTACTTTGATATAGGAAGGTTTTATTCTCATCACTCTTATGGACCATGCTTTTCTGGTTTTGAAAATTTACTATTTTCTTTGCTTTATCAATTTCAATTAAAAGTTCTTCAGGATCATGACTCTTTATGAAGTATCCAAACGCACCCATTTTCATGGCTTGCACAGCTGTCTCTATACTGCCATAACCGGTAACCATTATAACTTCAACAAACTTTTCAGTGCTCTTTTTTATTTCCTTTAATAATTGGATCCCATCTATTCCAGGCATTATTACATCCAAAAGTACCAAAGGGTAATATTCATTCTCCATTACTTCAAGAGCTTTTTTTGCACAATCTGCCTCTCCTACTAAAAATCCTCTGCTCTCTAACATTATCCTATATGTATCTCTGGATTCTTTTTCATCATCAACTATTAATATTTTATAGATTTCCATTAGGATATTACTACCTCCTTATTTGCTGGAATAAACACACTGAAACATGAGCCAATATTCAGCTCGCTTTGAATTGTTATATTACCATTTAATTTCTTAACCTCATTGTATACTATATAAAGGCCAAGGCCTGTGCCTTTTCCAGGTTCTTTCGTTGTATAAAAAGGATTAAATATTCTTTCCATATCCCTTTTTTCAATTCCGCAGCCAGTATCAAAACATTTTATAGCAATTCCTTTTTCTAATTCTTCAATCTCTAATGTTATATTCCCACCATCATCTATTGAATCAATAGAATTGGAAAAAAGGTTTATAAGAATATGTTTTAACGATTCCTGATTTGTATAAAAGCTTAGGTCATCTCTACAAACAAGTTGGAAGCTTATTCCCAATTTATGCGCATTCTTAATTTGAAGCTCTAGCATACTGTTTATGAAGCTTTTTATATCTACCCATTCCTGAGAATTTCCTGATAGTCTAGAGAAATTAAGAAGATTATCTATTGTCCTACTTGCTCTGATAACTGCCGAGTCGATAAACTCCAAGGACTTGTCTAGCTTTTCATTTCTATCCATTGTATTCTTTAATATAAAACTATGATTCCTTATTATGCCCAAAGGATTCCTAATCTCATGAGCAACTCCTGCTGCAAGTTCTCCTATGGCAATCATTTTATTTGACTGAAGCATTTGATTTTTGTTTATCTTTTCACTTGTTGTATTGTGAATCAGGACTAGAACATTATTAACAAACCCTTTGGGGTCTTTTAAAGGATATGTGCGCATTTCATAGACTTCATTGACACAAAACACTTCTTTTTTGTAGTTTTTCCCCATATAAAAAGTCTGTTTAATTAAACAATCTTCGCAAGAAATACAAAATTTTCTTAAAAAACTGCCACAAGGCTTATTCAAAATGTTTTCTTTTATTTCATTTGCAAAATCTAAAAATCCATCATTTACATTTATAATATTATTTTGACGATCTACCACTACCATGTATTCAGTTATTCCATCAAACAAGATTTGTAAGTCATTTCTATTGTTCTCTAATTCTTTAGTTCTTGCCTCCACTTGTTTCTTTAAAGATTGATTCCATGTAATCATAACTAATAGCGCAAAAATCATCAGAGCTGCTGATGCAGCTACATAATTTTTAAGTTTGCTTAAGTCATAATGCGTTACAATAGGAGTAGATATTCCAAACCACTTTTGTTGTATTTTCTCTAGCTGTCCTTTTCGGTTTAAACTATCTATTCCTTTGTTTAAAATTGTAATAAGTTCCGGTTTAGACTTTGGAATTGCAAAAACTACTTCATTTTCATAAAGTGGCTTGTCGATTATCTTAATTTCACTACTGAGGTTGCTTTTATCAATTTGGTACAAAACTACTGGCTCATCACCTGCTACAGCATCTACCTGCCCTTTCTGCAGCAGCTTCATTGCTTCATATATATCATCAACATAGCGCATTGTGATACCAGGGTAATTGATTCTTATGTATTCATTGGTATAATCACCCTTTTGTGTAGCAATGGTTTTACCGTTTAAATCATATAATCCCCTTATACCATTATCATGTGATTTAACCGCAAGGACTGCCCTTAGATTGTATATAGGCTTAGTAAAAAGATATTTTTTTGCTCTTTCTTCGCTAGCAAACATATCGCAAATATCCGTTTCCCCTTTTGACAAACTTTCCAGAGCATCTTCCCACAATCGTGGATATGTTTCAATCTTTGTTCCAATCTCTAAGGAAAGAGAGTTAATATAATCTACCACAACCCCTTTGTATTGATTATCTGCTTTATCTACAAATCTTAATGGAGGGGCATTTCTATCAGCCGAATAAACTAACACGCTTTGATTATTCAGCCAATCTCTTTCCTTTTCAGAAAGTATATTGACGTATTTGCTCCCACTGCCAAATGAATTTATTGCTGAGTTGTAAAAAAATCTATATGCTATAAAAAACGATATAAATAAGATACAAGCTATAAAAGCCCATTTAAATATTTTCTTCACGCTTATCCCTCATTTTTATTAATCTATATCTATATTCTTCCAGTATTATATCATATTAGATAACACTTGGGCGTATAAAAATATGGAGGATTCCAGCCGTCTTTAATTGTCACATTCTTTTGCATAATAACCTCCATTTTGTTTGTTTTTGTATTTTAAACACAGCATTTTATGTGGATACTCATACGCAAAATATTGTCATTTGAAGGGGCCTACTGTATAATTACTTTTAACTGATGCAGTAGAGGAGGTGTTTGAATAGATTTATGAAAGATAAATTTTTAATTGGAGAATTATCAAAGCTTTTTAATATCAGTTCGGATACCCTAAGGCATTATGATAAGATTGATCTATTGAAACCTGACTATGACGATAATAATAACTATAGATATTATAGTATTAGAAATTTTTTCAAACTAAGTAGGATTCTTTTTTTTAAAAACCTTGGTATTCCCTTAGAGGATATCAAAAAATATATGAGAAATAAGAATACAAATAATTTGCTCTCCTTGCTTAAGAAGAACGAAGCAGAAATTGATCTAAAAATGAATAGGCTAACAAATCTAAAAAAGAAAATCCAAACAAAACTTGAGCTTTTAGAAAGTATCAATAAAGAGTTAGATATCGTAAAACTAAAGAAAATTCCTGATAGAGTAGGTGTTTTCTTAGATATGAAGGATGTTGGAAATGACTCCGAAATCAAACAAGCCTTTAAGAAAAATGAAAAGTATTTAAAAATCAGTTCCTGGCTCATAGAGGGTCAGGTATATACTTCTCTATCAAAGGAGAATATGGAGAAAGGAATTTTTAATAAATTTAGATATTTTATTGAAATCGTATCTATGGAGTCTGATTCATCCAAGCAATTGGATGAGATTCCAAAAAACGAATATGCATGCATCACATTTTTAGGCCCCTATAGGGACATGGAGAAGCATTACAAATTACTTATTGGATGGATAGCGGAAAATGGGTACAAAATAATAGGAGACTCTATTGAAAAAAACATAGTCGATTACGACTTTTCGGATTCAGAGAATGAATATGTTTCAGAAATACAAATTCCTATTGCAAAGACGCCGATTTAGCTTTAAAAATATGTCGAAATATAAAAAAAGGTATATGTATAATATACCTTTTTTTTACACTATAATTATGTCATTACAGCCATTGGTCTTGGCTATATCATATAGTTCCTTCATCAACTTATTCGATGGCACATGGCTTTTTATGATATGAGTTCTAACCCCTATTGGTCTATACCTTATTAGCTTATATCTTATATTGGGATTTAGTTTCGCTATTCTTTTGCTAATGAGATCTACGTTCATCTCATTATTTAAGACATTGGGGACAATGACCGTTCTCACTTCGTACAGCTTGTTCACTGAAGCTAAATAGTCTAAATTTTTTAACACCATATCATTATTCTGCCCTGTAAGTTTTTTATGTTCTTCATCCTTATATGACTTTACATCAAGCATTACCCTATCTATAGCATTAATCAACCTATCATCTCCAAAAAAAGGGACAGAGCCATTGCTGTCAATGAATGTTGTTAGGTGAAGCGCTTTTACCTCTTCACAGAGTTTCGTTATAAATTCGCTTTGGAGCATACATTCTCCACCAGATATGGTAATGCCCGATAGAAAATATCTTGTGGCTTTAATTTTGCTCAGTACTTCTTCAATGCTCATCCAAGTTGCATTTGAGTCGCTATAGCTAGTGGAATTATTTATGGTTTCAGGATTATGGCAGTAAAGACAATTAAAGTTGCACCCTTGGAGAAATATAGCAGTTCTGTTTCCAGGCCCGTCTACTGCACTGAATGGTAGGATTTTATTTACTAGCCCTTTTATCATTCTTTTCGCTCTTTTCTATCTAACACATGTTGATTTTTTACTGATCCTAGTCCTAAAACAGCTGCTCCGTTTAATACGGCTTCTCCAGATTCTAACCTTTCCATATCTGATCTTTTAACTAAATATCCAGTAATTCTAACCACATCACTATCTGAAGTATAAAAAGAAATATATCTCATACCAACCTTCATGGCGCCCTTTATTACATCCAATACATATTGAGGGTTATTCTTTACCGTGCTTTCAAACCTGAATATATCGCCTATTCCCGATGGGAAAAATTTATGAAAATAGGATGAATGCATGATATGATCTAACAGCTCAGGTTCTTCCCCTATTGGTATTCTGCACCCTGGGCTTATTTTCATATCTGTATCTATTCCCACCTGTGCATGAAGAAGGAATTTGCCATTGGAGAATTTGCAATACGGATTATTGTGCTTTTTCACTTCTTCATCTAGTCTAGTTATTATTCTAATACCCAGCTCATCAGCTATCTTTGAATGTCCATATCTATCTGCATTATCCTTTGCACCTAATAAATGATTTACAATCTCTGCTAGCCCTACCATTCCAAACATTGCAGTAAATCTATCCATGGTTATTAATTCTTCTTTCACAAGAAAATTGCTCTCAGAGAAACCGCTTTCTTCCATCAAAAATCTGATTCTTTCATCCATATACACAGCCATCTTTTGGACCATATGAGGCAAAAGGTTATTTAAAAAATCATCTAGTTCTTTTGCACTTGGTATTAGCTTTGCTAAATTTAGCCTGACTAAAGTCAAGCTTCCTCCACCTATAGGCAACCCGTTATAGCAACTAGCTATTCCATAATTATCACCTAGCTCTCTTGAAAACATTTCGTGATTTGCAAAACTTGGCTTAGCTGTCTCCAAACTTGTTGCTATGGCTTCTAATGCAAAATCAGTTGGTGTTTTATTGCTGTATTTCAAAGTAATATTTGGTATGGATGTTTTTAACTCTTTTGATGCTTTTAGTATAAGGCTTCCTGCCTTGGTGGCTTTTGGTCCAATATTCGCATGACAAAAAGAATCTGTAATGGTTCTATCTATGTGCAGCAAAAAAAGTTTTATTGCTTGATATGCTTCTTCCTCATCCTTAATAAACCTATCCAGAAGATCATCTATATTTCCTAAATAGACTGGAAAAGAAGTTATAGAAGGCACGTGTCTATATAAAATAAGTAGATGGTTAACAGCTTCCCATATATTTTTAGGTGGTTCTAATCCCAAAAATTTGCTACCATTATCAAAAAACTTTTCATAGTCTGGAACTATATATCTTGGTCTATATGGAGCGTTTCCTTCAAAAAGATCACATATAATACCTTGATCTCGATATTTTTGGGTTTCCTCATCAATCCTAAGTACATTGATGCTATTCTCTGCTGCCTTTGCTAAAGTCAATACCTTTTGTTCATAAGTAAGTGTATTGTCTTTGATAATACTTTTTATATCACTCATAATTTTTTTCCTCCTTCAAAAGCAAATAACTACTGATAAATAATAATTATTTTCATTTTTTATTTATAAATTCTTCCTTTATACTTTGCAACAAGGAATTATCTGTTATTACATCATAGCCTGTATAAGCTAATGAAGTTGCTCCTTTTAATATAAGGTCATGACCTTTTTCCGATATAGTTTCCTTTGCCATCTCTCTTGAATGTGCAGGTATAACATAATCCCATACTCCAATATACGGATGTATGGCTGGGACCACATTGCTCACATTTCCAATATCTATGGAACCAAAGCTTTCCTTAGGAGGATTTATATCCGTTATGCCTGCCAATTTAAGATTCTCATTAAATGCTGCTGAAAGTGCCTTATTTGTTTTTAAATCGTCATAGGATATTTCATAATTACTTATTTCAAGCTCCGCACCTGTCATTAAAGAAGCTCCTCGTGCAACATTTTTGACCTTTTCCACTACTTCGTGCAAATATTCTTTTTTACCGGCTCTAACGTAAAATTGTGCTATGGCATCATCTGGCACAACATTGGCAGCCACACCACCCTTTTTTACCATGCCATGCATTCTTACATCTGGTGTTACATGCTGTCTAAGTGCATCTACTCCATTAAAAGTAAGAATAACTGCATTCAATGCATTGACACCTAACTCGGGCGCAGCTGCTGCATGACTTGATTTTCCAGTGAAATGAAACTGTATTGCTTCCATAGCTAAGGATGTTCCACTTTCATGGGTTTTATCACTAGGATGCGCTATAAGCGCAACATCAATATTTTCAAAGATTCCTTTTTCCGCCATATCTACTTTAGCCCCATTGGTTTCTTCAGCAGAAGTTCCTAAAACTACTATTTTGCCACCTATGTCGTTCAATATCTTGCTTAGTGCGATTCCAGCACCAGCACTCATAACACCTATCATGTTATGACCGCAGCCATGTCCTACTTCAGGCAAAGCATCATATTCGCAAAGATAAGATACTGTGGCACCCGGTTTTTTGCTATCATAGATTGCTCTAAATGCTGTAGGCCTATCAACCACACCCATCTCAACTTCAAAATCATGTGATTTTAAAAAATTCGTTAATTTTTCACAGGCCTTAAATTCTTCATCGCCTAATTCCGGATTATGATAAATAAAATCATTAATTTCCCACAAATCATTTTTTAAAGCTTCCACTTCTTTATGTAATCTTTCTTTCATACTTTCCCTCCAACTATTCGATTTATATATATTATGTGGTATTTATTTAATATAAATTAATATTGTTGGTAAGTCATCAAAGCCAAATATTGCTTATTACAAAATTTACATATATATCTTCTTTGTTACAATATACGCTGAAACCTTTTTAATATTGTGTCCTTGAGATTTTTTAGGCTTTTATAATCAGTGCTTTCCTGATACATTATATCATTATGGCATTTATATACAAATATTGTTTCCAAAATTTTCTTGTATATTTCTTTTTTATGTTGGTGTATACTTTTGGAAAACGCCGAATCCGCATTTGGAGCGGGGGAAAATTAATTATTTTGGGGTGCATTTGCATATTTGCGCAGCAAAGATGCAATAGGGAAACTACTCTCTCCCGAACCCGTCAGCTAACCCCGTAGGCGACGAGAGGAGAAACATAAATGAAAAAAAAGATCATGCTGTGTATTACAGCACTAACAATCACGCTTACTCTTTGTTTAGGAGGAGTTAGTGTCTATGCCGATTTTGGTGATTCCACACTAAAATACAGTATGAGAGGGTCTGACGTAAAAACACTTCAGACTAAACTACAAAGCTCAGGTTATTTCAATGCCACTGCTACTGGATACTTTGGTAGTTTGACGAAGTCTGCTGTAGTAAAGTTCCAAAAGGCAAAAGGTTTAGGTGCTGACGGAATAGTAGGAAAATCTACATTTGCAGCATTAGGAAAAACTACTGCTACGGCTTCGAGCACATTAGCTTCAAGAGGTACAGCGTCAAGCGCAACAGTAAACTCCATAATAGCTACTGCAAAGCAATACATGGGCGTGCCATATGTTTGGGGTGGAGAGTCACCAAAGGGATTTGATTGTTCAGGCTTTATGCAATATGTATTTGGCAAGAACGAAATATCACTTCCAAGAACCGCTTCTCTTCAGTTTCAAATAGGTACTTCAATAAGCAAAGCTAATTTAAAAGCTGGAGACATGGTCTTCTTCTCAACATACAAACCGGGCGCATCTCATGTAGGTATATACCTTGGTAGTGGAGACTTTATACATGCAGGTTCTTCCAAAGGTGTTACAATAAGTGATCTGAGCAGCACATATTATGCTCAAAGATATTTAGGAGCAAAGAGAGTGTACTAATGTATTGCCTTCGCAATACAATTAGAGAGTATTAAATTTATGAATTAAAACCCTCAGCGACTTTTTTCGCTGAGGGTTTTAATTCATATTTATTTCATAATGTTTTCTGCATAAAAATAATGTACAATAGAACCAGATTAATATTAATCTGGAGGTGTTTTTATTTTGGAAAAGGCTCTAAACAAAGCTACTTTTGCAGGTGGCTGCTTTTGGTGTATGGTTGATTGTTTCTACCTACTTGAGGGTGTAGAAGACGTAATAGTGGGTTATGCAGGCGGCCATAGAGAAAATCCCACCTATAAAGAAGTAAAATCTCAGACAACTGGGCATTATGAGGTTGCTCAGGTATTATACGATGATACAATCACAAACTATCAAGAACTGTTAGCTATGTTTTGGAGACAGATAGATCCTACTGATGATCAGGGGCAATTTCAAGATAGGGGTGCGTCTTACAAGGCTGCAATATTTTATCATGATAGTTTTCAGAAAGAAGCCGCTGAGAAGTCAAAGCTTGCGCTTCAAGACTCGGGTAAATTCAAGAAGCCAATCATCACAGAAATACTTCCTTTGACTAATTTCTATGAAGCTGAAGAATATCATCAAAACTTCCCGACAAAAAGTCCTAAAGAATACAAAGAAGATAGAGCAATATCTGGAAGAGATGAATTTATTCAAGGATACTGGAAGTAATTAAATATTTGAAATAGTTTGCTCATATTTATTGCAAGAAAAATTTATATATGTTAATATATATTTGATATTTTAAAGTAAGGATTTGCTTGAAAAAGGCTATGTCCTTTATCAGTTTTATTTTATGCAACAACTGCATGATATGCAGCAGATGCAGGAGGAAAGCGAATGATGAGATACTTGGTTTGTAGCAGTTCACATTCAAAAAACGGAATTTCACTATTTAACGGGAGAAGTGTACGCTTTTTTAAGGGAGCCTTTTTTAGAAAAACTACATGTATAAAACCATTGTAATCCGTTAAGTAATTTCTTTAGATAGATTTGTACTGTTGGCGCTGTGGTTTTATACACAGCGCTTTTTTAATTTAGCCTCAGCCTCTCTCATAAGCCAGTAAATCGAAAATCAAGATTTATTCGGCTTATTTCATTTTTTGTAAATAATTACTTTAGGGAGCGTGTGGTAATGATAAAAAATATAAAAATAAGCTTCATCTATAATTTTCTAATGAACTTTAATATAACATCTGCTATATGGGTGCTTTATCTTAGTTATAAGGGACTAAACCTTATTGAAATCGGACTATTAGAATCAATATTTCATATCACTAGTTTCATATTTGAGATGCCAACTGGAGCAATCGCTGATATCTATGGAAGAAAGTTTAGTATAATTGCTGGTAGAGTATTGAGTGCAATTTCTGCCCTGCTCATGATATTTTCTAGTAGCTTCTTTGGATTTGCTATTTCCTTTGTGATTTCCGCTTTGTCTTTTAACTTGAACTCTGGCTCTGCAGAGTCAATCATATATGACAGCTTAAAGCTGTTAAATCGTGAGGGAGAATACAATAAAATTTATGGCATCATTTCCTTTTTTATAGAAATTGCACAGACTATGGCAATACTCTTTGGCGGAATATTATCTGATATCAGATTTATATATGCCTATCTACTAGCTGTATGCATTGATATTTGTGCTTTGAGTGTAGCTTCATATTATAAAGAGCCCCACATAGAACGAGAAAAAGAAGAAAAACAGACAATTATACAGCAACTCAAAGAAAGCTTAAGTGTATTAAAAACAAAAAGAATTGTTCTTTTTTTCATCCTCCTCTATGCTTTTCTTTCTACAGTAGATGCAACAATATTTTTCTATGGGCAGAAGCATTTTGAGAATATGTATTTTTCAAGAACTTCAATCGCAATTATATTCGCTTGCAATGGTCTTTTAAGTGCTCTCTTTGCAAAATACGTTCAACTGAGGAGGATTTTAGTAAATGATTGCATTAGCATTAAATAATATAAAAAAATTCTATGGAGCAAATCAAGTGTTAGAAAACATCTCCTTTGATATACAAGAAGGAGAAAAAATAGGAATAGTTGGCAGAAATGGTTGTGGAAAAAGTACAGTTTTAAAGCTTATATTGGGCTTTGAAGGTGAGTATACGGGTTCTATAAATATAAAAAAAGGCTCGAATTTAGGTTATGTAGATCAACTCCCAACCTATGACGATGCTACTAAAGTCTTAGATGTACTGAATACGGCCTTTGAATCTCAACATAAGCTACAGCAAAAGATGAATGAGTTAGAAGCTGTTATGTCAAATGTATCAGGATTAGAATTAGATAGGATTTTAAACAGTTATACTATGCTCCAAAAAAACTTTGAACAGCTTGGAGGCTATGAATTAGAAGAAAAGCTTAGCAAGGTTTGCTCTGGACTCGATATTTCAGAAAACTTTAGATTGAGAACATTTAATACATTAAGCGGAGGAGAAAAAACTACAGTGCTACTGTCAAAGCTTCTTCTTCAGAGCCCAGATATTTTGCTTTTAGATGAGCCTTCAAATCATCTTGACCTAAAGTCTATAGAATGGCTTGAAGACTTTTTAAATGGCTATAAGGGAACTGTGGTTATCGTGTCTCATGACAGATATTTTCTCGATAGAACTGTAACCAAAGTAATAGAAATCGAAAACATGATTAGTAAAACGTATTTAGGTAACTACTCGGATTTTGTAGTGCAAAAAGAAAGAGATCTTTTTTTTCAAGCTGAAGCGTTTAATAATCAACAGAAAAAAATCAAAGGTATAGAAAATTCAATTAAGACTCTTAGAGATTGGGGAAACAGAAGCGGAAATGAAAAGTTTTACAAAAGATCTGCAAGCATGCAAAAGAGGCTTGATAAAATCGAAAGAATAGATAAACCAAATCCTGATGATGAAAGCATGAATATGAATTTCAGTTTAGGAAATCGTTCGGGAAAAGATGTTATTAAGTTAATTGATGGAAACAAAAAATTTAAAGATAAAGTTATTTTGAATAATGCAAACCTGCATATCCGTTTCGGTGAAAAATCTGCCTTAATAGGTAATAATGGCTGTGGAAAAACGACTTTATTGAAAATGATAGTTAATACATTAGATCCTATGGATGAACTTTCACATTATATTCTTGATAGTGGATCCTTAGAAACAGGTGCTGCTTTAAAAGTAGGTTATTTGTCTCAGAATATCGTTTTCCCAGATGAAGCACATACTATATTGGAATGCTTTAGAGATGATATTCAAATTACTGAAGGTAAAGGTAGAGAATATTTGGCTAAATTCTTGTTTTATGGAGAGAGTGTGTTTAAGAAGATTAAAAACCTTTCTGGTGGCGAAAGAAGTCGCCTTATGCTAGCTAAGTTAATGTTCAACGAAGTAAATCTGTTAATACTTGACGAGCCTACAAATCATCTTGATATTGCATCAAGAGAAGCTCTTGAGGAGAACCTATTAGACTTCCCAGGAAGTATATTGTTTGTATCCCATGACAGATATTTCATAAATGTTCTTTGTAGCAGAATCATTGAGCTTAACAATGGAACACTTATACCATACAAAGGTGATTATGAGTATTATAAACTTAAAAAAGAGGTTGAGAATATACCGACAAAACCAGTAGAAAAGCAGAGTGTTAAAAAGGTTGAAAAGAGCCTAAAAGCAAAAAGAACCGTCCCCAACGCTTCTACTTCTATTGAAGATAAAATAAGAGATTTAGAAGAGCAAATGGGCGCAATAGATTATAAAATGAGCTTATCTGATGATTATAAATATATTAATGAGTTATACAACAAAAAACAGGCAATTGCAGAGGAGATTGAGATATTGATGACTGAGTGGATAGACTTTTTTGGATAAACCTGTTATTATTATATTATAGATAACAATAATTAATTGATAAGTGTTGTTATCTATAATAGCAAGGCGGTGATCCATATAGGTATGAAAACAAATCTAATATTCAGTATAACTATAGTCTTAATTTTTTTCGTATTAACTGGATGTGTAAAGCAGAATAATAATACAGGGAACAAAACTGCAATAAAAGTGGAGGATAAAAATATGATCCCAAAAAATACAAATTCAAAGGTTGAATACGATACTAGTAAAGCTAAGGGAATATGGCTTGCAGGCGGTTGCTTTTGGGGTGTTGAAGCTTATATGGCAAGAATAAATGGTGTATATGATGTAACCACAGGATATGCCAATGGTAACAAAGAGAATCCCACATATGAAGAGATTTGTACTGGAACAACTGGCTTTGCAGAGACAGTGCATGTCATATATAATCCAGAGGTTGTACAATTAAAGACATTGCTAACTCATTTTTTTAAAATTATTAACCCTGTTACCAAAAACAAACAAGGCAATGATATAGGAAGCCAATATAGAAGTGGCATATACTTTGATAATGATAATGACAAAGCTGTTATTGATGAAGTGGTAGCCAATACTCAGAAAAATTACGAGAAAAAAATAGTCACTGAAATTTTACCACTTAAGAATTACTATTTGGCTGAAGAATATCATCAAGATTATTTAGAGAAGAATCCTAATGGCTATTGCCATGTTGATTTTAGCAGTTTAAAAGATCCTGAAGTACTAATAGATGCTGAAAAGTACAAGAAACCTATTGATGATGCTTTGAGAAAGACCTTGACTGATATTCAATACAAAGTTACACAAAAAAGTGAAACCGAAGCACCTTTTACCAGCGAATATTGGAATAGCCATAAAAAAGGAATCTATGTAGACATCGTAACTGGAGAACCTTTATTTTCTTCAACTGATAAATTTGAATCTGGTTGCGGATGGCCAAGCTTTTCTAAGCCCATCGTTCCAGATGTTGTAACATATGAAGAAGATGATTCCTATGGCATGAATCGTACTGAAGTAAGAAGCAGAAGCGGAGATTCTCATTTAGGCCATATTTTTGAAGATGGTCCCCAAGATTCGGGCGGACTTAGATTTTGTATCAATGGCGCTTCTTTGAAATTCATACCCTATGCTGAAATGGAACAACAAGGATACGGCGACTTAAAGTCGCTAGTAGAATAACAAAATAGAAACTTAATGTGAAGTCAAATAGGACTATAGAGAAAACAAATTCTTTATAGTCCTATTTGACTGTATGGTGGCAATATTATGCAAGAAAATAGCAATTATTTAATAGTTTTTTTTAATATAAAAGCATATAATTTATCCAACAGATGTGTAAAATTAACCCATTTTTTTGGAGGCGATTATATGAGATACAATACAAAGAAATTTTTGATATTTCTTCTAGCAGTGTGTATGGTGATCAATTTCATAGGAGAATCCCTTTTGATATCAGTAGAGGCAACTTCTATTGCTAGCAAAGGGCCCTTAGACTTAAAACGCATACTTTCAGCAGATGTTAAAATTCCTGATAAATCAGCTATGTTAAAGTTAGCTGAAAGATATTATTATGAAGCAATAAAAAAAGCCGATACAACAGAAAAAGAATATATAGCTTATATCATAGACTGGAAAGTTGAATTCACAGGAAAAAACGCAAGCCCAGACAAAGCAAAAAAACTATCCTACCCCAATTCATATCTAATAAATTATACAAATATGAAAAACTTATATACGGCAGTCAGCAGTGCTGCAGTAGCAATAGATTACGATAGTTCAACAGCCATAGGCAATTTAGCTTCCGCAGTAATAACCTATGGGGAGGATAGCTTTGATAAAAAATCAAAGGATTTCGAAAAAAATATTAACCAATATAGGCAAGATGCTGCATCACTATACACCTATTCACTTTTTCTTGTTAGCAACAAAAAACAGGATAAAAGCAATGCAGTTACGCAAATTTTAAATCTTGGACATTTATATATTGACATGGGGAAGGTAAATGATTCAAAAAAATTGTTTGATGAAGCCTTCGCCATAGATGAAAATTACATGCCCTCCAGAGAAGGTCTTGCTGCATATTATTTGGCAAAAGGAGATAAAAAAAAGGCAGAAAAAATCATTGAAGATGGCAAACCACTTTATATCGCATCAAAAATTAGAAAGGCCAATGAAGATTCTTCCGAAAAAAATGCTCCATCAGTTGAAGGAAGTGATTCCCTAGCTGTAATTGAACAGAAAATAGATAAGCTTAACCAAGTAAAGCTACTAAATGCAGCAGAATTCTTCGAGTCTTTAGATTCAGATGAAGTGAAAAAAGTAGTAAAATTTGTGGACAATATTAAGTCGGAAATAAAATATACTGCTCCTTCCATAACTATGATTTCGCAATACTCCACTCTTGAAAGTATTAAATCACCTATGGGCAAAGTTGCATTAGAAGCATATGCACAAGGCATGGGAATAGAATATGACAAAGCATATAAGGTTAATTATGACCTCCACTTAGATATGATGAAAAACTTAGGTCTTGATGTGGATATGAATTTTGATATAAATGACGTACTTAAAAATCCTGAAAAATACGAAAATTTTACTCCAGAAATCAATATTTCAGGTATTGAGAAACTACAAAGCGATATGAAAGAATATTCAAATCAGATAGGGCAAGGTATAGAACAAGGAGATAGTAAAGAAATATTAGAGATTGCAAGTAAGTTTTCACCTAAGCTTAGGGTGCTTACTCTAAATCCTAGAGATTACTCTAACCCTACTGATATATTAACACAAATATATAATTTGACCGTTTTGAATAAAAAATTACATGCCATAAGAATGTATAGTTTTACTGAGCAGCAAAAGGATTCAGAAATACTTGCTGACATACAAGAAAAGCTAGCACTTACACTACATTATATAGAAGAAGCAATGGATTTAGCATTGAGTCAGGTAGTATGTACTCATGGAAGTACTACAGATTATTGTGATATATGTACAATAAAGATTCATAATATCCATTCAAATTTTTATCCTCAAATCAATAATGCATCCCAGATCGTATGGAAGCAAGCATCGGATTATATGAGCGTCAGATATTTGCAATATGTTAAGCCGAAGGCAGAATCTATCTATAAAAGTGCTATGGGAAATGTAATGCTCATATCAGACCCTAAGGTAAGAACAGAAGTGGAAAACGACTTAAAAGATGGTATATACGCATTAGTTAATTCTACAATAACAAATGTTTTAGTTGCCTATGATTTTGCTCCTTATAAACCAATAAGCCACTGTGGATGTGATTTAGAAGCCATACATGCAGCATTAGAAAGGGAAAGGAAAGCATTTGACGCGGCAGAGTTTGAAAGAACAATCAAAGAGACTAAGGCTACTTGGGAATTTAAACAAGGAATAATACCAGAAGGCAGCCCATTGTATGCTAAACTTGATAGCTATGCAACAACTATAAGCACCCCTTTCGTCGAAGGAAGAATATCTCCAATGAAGACTAATGTAAAGTATAAGTTTGAAATTCCAGGAGTACCAGTTAGCGCAAGCTATGACAAGGTAGAGGATCGCAATAGAAACACCACTACACGAGGCGGAGGAATATCAGTTTCTGGTGATAAATCATTTGCAGGCGATACCATGTCAGTAAAAGGTAGTGTAAGTCTTAGAGGTGAAGTCACTACTGATGGCAATGCGAATATTACATCTGTTGATGTAATTGGGACAGCTGAGGCAGGAGCGACAGCAGGGGTATTGCAGGCTACTGGAACCTATGAGGCATCGGTAATGCGTGGCTGCAAATATAGTGGAGAAGTAGCAGCTACTACTGAAAAGGTCTTACAAATACCAGAAGAAGCAGGCGCACTTATAGAAGCACCAACGAAGATCTTGTGGCAAGGAGAATACAAGAAAAAATAATAGAAAAATATGAGCGAAAAGCAAAAAGAACCGTCCCCAACACTTTGGGGCGGCTTTTTTTATTAAATGAACATTTTAGCGGTGCTTCCATTCATACTAGGAGTTATTTCTATTCTGGCTCTAATCCGCTCCTTTAGCTCGGGCACATGGGATATAATTCCCACTAGCCTTCCAGTTTTTTGCAAGTCTAAAAGACATTCTATAGCGTTGTCTAAGGATTCAGGATCAAGTGTTCCAAAGCCTTCATCTACAAACATAGTATCAAGATTTATTCCACCGGCATATGCCTGAACGATATCAGCCAGTCCCAATGCAAGAGCCAAGGACGCTTTAAAACCTTCACCCCCCGAGAGGGTTTTTACATGCCTTGCCTTGCCCGTATAATTATCATATACTTCAAGTTCAAGACCCTGTTGTGCAGCTCCCTTTAGCTTTTCTTTCACCCTGCTTAACTCGTATCTTCCTGATGTCATTCTATTGAATCTTGTGTTCGCTGCCTCTATGATGTCATTAAAATATGCAGCCAATACGTATCTTTCAAAGCTTATTCTTTCTTGATTATTTCCTTTTGCAATGTTAGCAAGCTGACCTATGATACTAAATTCTGCTTCTTGGCTATTGATACTACTATTTATTTCTTTTATTTTCTCTGACATACTTTTATTTTGATTTATTCTTGCATATATAAGCTTGCCCTTTTTCTCCATCTCCTGTTTTAGAACCTTTTTTTCATTGAGACGATTTTGTATTTCTCCCAATTCTATTATGGACAGTCCCGCTGTTTCTTCAAGAAATTTCCTATATCTATCCGCGGTAGACTTTATATTTTCATTGAATTTCTTTATCTCTTCGTCCAATGACTCTATTTTTTCATTAGGAAGTTTAGATATCAAATACTCTTCTAAATTGCTAAAGCCTTGGTTAACGACCTCTGTTTCAAGTTTTATCTTTGCCTCAAAAAGTTCATCATCGGCTTTCTTATATTCTTCGTTTTTCATAGCCATATTGGTTGATGCTTCTGTATATTTTAATTCTGCAGCTCTACATTTCTCTTGAACATCTTTATAGGCATTTTCCATCACTTTATATAATTTATCTTGTTTCTCTATTTCAACATCCATTTGTATTTTTGTTGTAATTCCTTCTGGGAGCTGACTCTTGATTTTATCTAATATTTGAATTTCACTAGTCACCTTAACATAAGTTTTAGAAAATTCTTCTTCTAGTACGATAGTGCTACTGCTTTCTTCTTTTAATTCTTTATTCATTTGCAAAAGCTTTTCAGTCAGGCTAGTTTCTTGCTTTCTTTTATGATCAAGCATTTTTATAAGCTGATTCTGATTGTCAATTTTAGTTTTATATTGGCCTATATTGCTTTTCAGAAATTGGTTTAATTCCTCTTTTTCTAATGTGTTAATTTCCTCTCCAATGAAGATCTGTAGCTCAAGTTTCTTCTCAAGCAATATTTTTCTCTTATTTAAACCCTTTTCTTTAACTCTTTCATAGTCTCCATGTACATCATGGTATTTCTTCTCAAGTATTTCAAGATTTAGCTTCCCTGTCTTCAACTGAGCTTCAGTGGGTACTTCTAGTACTAAGGGTGCTGGATTTGGATGTTCTAACGAGCCGCATACAGGGCAAGGTACATCAGATTTCAAGCTTTTCGCAAGCATCCCTGCTTGTCCTTCTAAAAATAAGTCGCTTAAATGATCATACTGCTTTCTTTGCAGGTTTAATTCCTTTTCACTTTTTTCATTTAAAAGCTTAGCGTTTGCATACTCTTCTCTTAATAAATCTAGCTCCAGATTTTCTTTATGTAAAATATTAAGTTTACTATATAAATCCTCATATTTAATCACAAGGGCCATAGCTTCAGCATAAAGAAGTGCTGCTTCCTTGGCCTTATCTATTTCTTCTTGAGAGGCTTTTATCATTGAATTTAAGGATTCTACCTTTTCCTTATTCTTTGCTCGCATCTTAGTCTTTTCTTCAAGGCTTTCCTTAAGTTTATCTAAACTTTTCTGGCCTATTTCATATTCGATTACCCTATTTAAATCTTTTCTAAGGTTTATTAAAAGTTCAGAAAGGATTTTTCTTTCATCAGCTTTTCTCTCTTCCTTATTCAACAAAGCACCTAGCTCTATAAATTTTTGCTCCAGAATGATAAGCTGATTTTTCGAAGCTCCTAATTCATTTTCCTTGTTTACTAGATTTGTTTTTCTGTTTTTAAAGTAATCTTCATGGGTTTTTATATTTAAAGCTTTTCTTGCTTTGTTTAATTTTATTTTTTTATCCTCAATGTCAGGTTTTAATGATTCAAATATTTCTAGGAGTTTTCTTGTTTCTTCCATGGCTTCAATCTTCTTATTCCTTTCCTCAGCCTGCATAAATTCCTTTTGTAAATCTACTAACTCATTATCCATACCTGTGCTTAATTTTGAATTTTCTTCCTCTACTGATAAATCGCCTTTTATATTCGCTTCCAAACTTTCACAGATTTCTATTATGTTTAGATCCTTTCTTCCAATCAGCGCTTTTAGTAGCTCATCCTCACCATAGTCTATATTCTTTATGTATGTGCATCTTTTTCCCATAAACTCTTCAATAAGCTTGCTAAGGATTTTTGCCTTATCTTCTAATGATTCTTGAACTCTCTGAAACTGATATGTGCCAAATATCTTTCTAAATATCCCTTCCCGTTCTTTGCTTTCTGCAAGAAGCAGCTTTCTAAACTCTCCTTGAGGAATCATAACAATCTGTCTAAACTGCTCATAGTTTATTCCCATAATCTTTTCAATCTGTTCATTTACATCCTTGATTCCACTTATCAACTTGCCGTTGGCCCAGTTGCCGTTGGCCCAGTTGCCACCTTCAATTTTTAGTTCCGCTTCTGGATTTTGCTCCGTGAAACCTTCGCCACGCAACTTCTTTTTCTTTTGCTTTGGAATCCTTTTTATATAATATTTTTGGCCTCTAATCTCAAATTCAAGTTCTACATAGGTTAGTATTTCTTCATCTGAAAAATCGCTTCTCAACGTATCGCTTTCTCTATCTGATCCGCTGGCAAGTCCAAATATCGCATAGCATAAGCCATCAAATATAGTAGTTTTTCCAGCTCCCGTAGGACCAGTTATGAGGAATATATTTTGATCTTCCAGCTTTTTAAAGTCTATAGTCTCTATTCCTGCGTATGGTCCGAAGGCACACATAGTCAGCTTAATCGGTCTCATTTACTGACCTCCTCTTTCTATTTCTGCAATGGTCTCTTGTATAATTCCAAGCTTGTCTTCTCCAAGCTCAACATCAGTAATGTGTTTATAGAAATCTTTAAAAAGATCAATCTTTGACTTATTTCTATAATCTGATCCGAATTCTGTCTTTGTGCGTTTTCCTTCACCTTGCCTGTTTTCTCTAGTTATTTGCATGATGTTTTTATATACAGCTCTAAGCTTTCCTATTGGGTCAATCAACTCTCCTTCATCTGTAAGTATTACATTTATATAGTCATCAATATTTGTATTCTTATAAACTGCAGGGTCTAAGAGCTTATTTAATTGACCTTTAATTTCTCTCATATCCCTTACTGGCACAAATGTTCTTAGTTCAGTAGTAACATTACCCCTATTATCAATATTAACAATAGTAATGCCTTTCTTTTGCTTTACTTCAGAAAAGGAATACTTCATTAAAGAACCTGAATACCTAATCTTTTCATTTCCAACCTTTTGAGGGCCATGAAGATGTCCTAGTGCAGTATAATGAAAGCCTTTAAAATGCTCTACATCAATATAATCAGTACCCCCTATAGAAAGAGGCCTCTCTGAATCGGAAAGTTCTATATCTTCTATCCCTCTTACAAATCCATGGGTAATCAAAACATTTCTCTCCTCGCCATTTATTTGTAGACTAATTCTTTCCATCACTGCTTTAAATGCGTCATCATGACTGTGAATATTTCCATCATCATAAACATCTCTTACAAATGCTGGATCTGCATAAGGAAGCAGATAAAAGTTTACTGGTCCATATTCATCTGATATAACAACTTTTAATAGTTCTTTTTTAAATATTCCTTCTATATATAACCCTTTGTTTCTCAAAATCTGGCAGCCAAAGCCTAGACGTTCAGGACTATCATGATTGCCTGCCACTGCCAGTATAGGAGTTTTAAGGTCTATTACTATTTTAGTAAACACTCTATCCAAAAGTTCTACAGCATCTACAGGTGCTACAGATCTATCATAAATATCGCCTGCAATAACCACTGCATCAGGTTTTTCTTGTCTTACCATTTCTATAAATTGTTCTAATATGTATTCTTGATCCAAAGTCATGTGAAATTCATTTACTATTTTTCCTATATGCCAATCACCTGTATGTATTATCTTCAAGGGAATCCCTCCAAATATCAATAATAGGTTTAATATATATTAATTCTACATTATACTAAAATTTCCTTTTATCATGTTTTACCAATAAAAAAGCACAACCAGCTATTTTGTAGCGTCATGCTTTTTTATTATTCTTATTATGTTTGTGATAATTTAAAAATTGTATCTTTTAATGTTTCCTCTTTAAATGGTTTTATGACATAATCATCGGCCCCACTTTTCAATACTTCCATAACTATTTCTTTTTGATGCATTGCGCTACACATTATAATCTTTGAAGCGACTCCGCATTCACGGATTTTCTTCAATGCCTCAAGCCCATTCATAACTGGCATTGTTATGTCCATAATAATTATATCAGGGTCTAACGCATTTGCTTTTTCCACTGCTTCAAGTCCATTCTCGGCTTCGCCACATACTACAAACCCCAAATCGACTACTATATCTTTAATTATTTGTCTCATAAAAAGAGCATCATCTACTACTAGTACTCTATGCATAATACCCCTCCATTACCATATATAAAGAGGACTTTAATACATATAATAATCCATTCTCTAATCTGAAATTTATACTTTTTCCTGCTATAAAAATATAAAAAACATATTAATTCGGTAGCCTGGCAATCATAGAATAATCTTTAGACCCATGGCTTTGCGACCTTATCTTTCAATAAGTGTGCTATTATCGTTATATGTAATTATGTCCTGATATTCAATAGGTAATTATATATATTTTCGTCTTTGTAAAGTTGTCAGAGAATTCATAGGTCTATTACACCAAACTAGTACCATAGTCCTATGTATATTATTATTCTTCATTCATCTTAAAAATCCTTCTTATTTTAGAAAATATTTATATATAGCAAAACAAAAGATGCTGCGAAAAAATAATCCACAACACCTTTTGTTTACTGTTATTATGCTACTGTTCCTCGTTTACTATCAAAACCCTGATACTCATTATTATCCATGATTTCTTTCAAATGTTGTATAACCTTCCATATATCATAATAGGAGGTGTATAATGCTATTGGCGCAAGTCGCATTACATTTGGATATCTAAAATCTGGGATAACGCCTCTTTTTTTCAAGGCTTCATTTATTCTAACTGCCTCAGTCTGATGTTCAAGTGCAACGTGTCCGCCTCTTTGCTCTGCCTCTCTTGGATTACCTATTATAAAATTATATGGTTCGCCAGAGATTATATGATCTATCAAGTACATCATATAATCTGTTTGATGTAGAGACTTTTCTCTTATATTCTCTATTCCTGCCTCCATAAAAATGTTTAGAGAGCCTTCAAGAGGCGCTGTGCTGAAAAGATTTACAGTGCTTATCTGCCATGCGCCCACTCCCTTAGCAGGTACAAAGTCTAAATTCATATCAAATTGTGTTGCTTTGTCATAACCCCACCAGCCACAAAAACCTGGGATTTTATCAAAATGCTTTTCATTTACATATAGTGCACCACTTCCTCCAGGTCCGTTGTTCAAGTATTTGTAGTTGCACCAGGAAGCAAAATCTACCCCCCATTCAGAGAACTTATGTGGTACAGCTCCAACAGAGTGACAGCAATCAAAACCAATGATGATATCTTTCTTATGCGCTTCTTTCGTCAAATATTCCATATCCATAAGCTGACCACTTCTATATAACACAGATGGAAGAAGCACCAATGATACTTCATCTGTCATAGCCGCTACTACATCCTCTTTTAAAATTGTTCTTCCATCTCGACTCTTAACTACTATAAGATGCTCTTTAGGATCTAGCTTGTGAAGATTCAACTGGCTTTCAATTGCATATTTATCTGATGGAAAATTCAACTCATCTATAACGATTTTATTTTTTGATGCAGTTGGTCTAAAAAAAGTTGCAATGAGATTATGAAGATTGACTGTAGCCGAAGCTGTAACTATAACCTCATTTTCTTTAGCCCCAACAAGTACTGCCATTCTTTTACCAAGCTCTTCAGAAAGGGTAAACCAAGGAGGTTTTCCTTCCATCCATCCATTTATACCTAAAGTTTTAAATTCGTCTAAGACTCTTAATAGCGAGGCCTCCGCATCCTTTGAAAGAAGTCCTAAAGAGTTTCCATCCATATAAATGCCTTCTTTGGGAACATAGAAACGCTCTCTAAAATTCTTCATCCTATCATTTGCATCAAGTTTTAGAGCAAATTCTTCAGTCAATTCAAAATGCCTATTCATAACAATCCCTACTTTCCTATCTTTATTCTTGCATCTGCTACTTTTAAGGTGTTACCCTTACTTATATATATTACTGGATTTAAGTCAAGTTCTTCAATCTCTGAATAATCCAATAGCAAATGATTTACATTCATTATCAGCTGTTTTAGCTGTTTAATATCTATTCCTGGCTTGCCTCTATACCCTTCTAATATAGGATAACATTTAAGGTTTCTCAGCATTCTATCTATATCTATTTCTTCTAAAGGTACATGGCCAAAACGAATGTCTTTAAACACTTCTACTAAGGTGCCACCTAATCCAACCATCACTGAATGACCCAATTGACTATCGCTTGCAGCTCCAACAATCAGTTCCAGTCCTTGGGGAAGTTGTTCCTGAAGTTGAATGCCCCTTGCACCCTTGAATTTTTCAAAGAGCTCTTGTACATGACTTATAAGGCTTTCTTTGTCATTAATATTGAGTATTACCCCTCCAACATCAGACTTGTGAATTATTTCAGGGTGATCTATCTTTGCTACTATGGGGTATTTCAAACTAGTATTTTGTATTTCTTCTAAATCCCTAATATATGCTGAAGAAGCCATTTGTATATTATAGCATGATAATACTTTTTCACAATGGTCCAAGCTCAAGTATTGTCCAGGATTATATTTTCCTAGAACTTCGCCTGCTAGTTTTGCATCATAAATCATAGAATCAAGCTCATTTGTTTCTCCACTACTATTTTCATCTTCTCTCATCATATCTAGAATATGTGCAAGCTGCTCAGGATAAGTGAAGGTTGGTATTCCGGCTTTTCGCATCGCATCTTGACCGCCCTTTCCAATGGTTGGTCCGAAAAAGCAGCTTAAAATTGGTATACTTATATTATCCAAAGCATTGGCTACAGCTTCTCCAACTTTGCCAGTATCTACAGTAGCAGGAGGCACACAAACAACTAACAGTGCATCGTATTGATGGCTCTCTATCATTGCTTTTGTTGATAACGCGTAATGCTCAGGAGGAGCTGGCGCCACTACATCTATAGGGTTTTTTGTGCTTGCTTCCGGAAATAACATTTTTGCGAGTTCTGTCCGCAGATCCTCCCTTAGTTCAGGAACTTCAAAGCCCGCTATACCAAGAGCATCCGCTAAAAGTATTCCAGGTCCACCTGCATTTGTTATGATTCCCACTTTATTGCCTTTCATCCTTGGCATTTTGCTAAGTGCAGAAGCAAGATTAAATGCATCTTCCAGTGTCTCAGCTCTGATTGCTCCCGACTTTTGTATCAGTGCATCTGCAATTTTATCGTTGCCTGCTAAGCTGCCTGTATGTGAGCTTGCCGCAGCTGCTCCTGCGGAAGTTCTTCCTGCCTTTATTATGATTACAGGCTTTTTCTCTGCAGCTCGTTTAGCCATCTTAGCAAATCTATAAGGTTCAGGTATTGATTCTAGATACATCAATATCACTTTTGTATGATCATCTTCAGCAAGCATAGGCAATAAATCATTTATGTTTATATCAGGCTGATTGCCCAAAGAAGCAATAAAAGAAAAACCTAAATTCAAATTTTCTGCAAAATCAAGCATTCCTGCTCCTAATGCGCCGCTTTGTGTCACAAAGGCAATACCGCCTTTGTCAGGTATATTATGAAGTATTGTTGCATTTAACAGCGAATCAGAGGATGTATTCAAAACCCCCATACAATTTGGGCCTAACATTCTCATATTGTACTTATTTACGATATCCATCAATTTAAATTCGTTTTCGATTCCTGCTCCCCCGACCTCTTTAAAGCCTGCTGATACACACACCAAAGCTTTTACACCTTTTTCTCCACATTCTCTTGCAACATCTAGTACACTAGCGGAAGGCACAGTGATTACAGCCATATCTATTTCTTCTGGTATATCCAATATGGAGATATACCCTTTTGCTCCTAAAACATCTTCACCTTTTCTGTTTATTGCAAAAACCTTATCTTTGTTACCTAGCGCTATGATATTTTTTACTACAGCCTGCCCTATTCCTGGTTTAGCAGAAGCACCTATTACTGCAATATTTTCTGGATTTATAAGTTTTCCTATGTTTCTTTCATGCATAGGTTTATTTTCATTCCAGCTTTCTATTCTATAGCCACTGGAAATCTCACTACCTTTATAATAAAGTTTTCCCTTTTCATCTTTTTCAAAGTTTCCTAAAGCTATTTCAAGTATAGTTCTTGCACCGATATACCTTGATTGCTCATTTACAAGCTTCAAGTAATACTTCATTCTTTCCTCTTGATTCTCGTGGAGGCTATAGTCTACTATTACCTTAGGTGAAATAATAAGCAAAGGACCCCCATCCAATTCTTTTGTGGCAAGATGGGAACTTGAACAAATATAGTTCTCTCCTGCTTTTAATGCATCTCCTACTCCATTGGCACCTGCATAAGCCCTTCTTCCTTCTTTTACAATGGACAGATCAGCGGGGTGGACATTGATCATAGTGTAGTTGTCAAGTACAACATCTGTAGTTGCCCAAACATAGCCAGCAAGGAGTATGGTATCTCCTCCAAAAGGCTTTATAAGATCCATTACTTCTTTATCATACTCAGCTCTTACTTGTCTATCTTTTAGAGGTTTATCTTTTTGTTTGTAATATTCTCTTATATCTAGACTGGCATAAGGAAATCCATATTTTTTTGCTGTCTCAATACCCTTTGAATTCGGATTATCTGAAAAAATCCCTACTACTTCAAAAGGAGACCCTTCATATGTTTTCTCCAATTCTTTCTGGAGTTCTAATACCTTCCAGAGTGTGTTGCCGGAACCTGAAGCATACCCTATTACTCTTAATTTGCCTTTAGCTGGTGAGTTGTGTATTGGTTTAATCATTATTATATACCTCCATGTATCTATAAATTTAAAATTAAGGCTTATAAATAAAGAATGCCCTGACTGGAGGCATTCTTTATTTATAAGCCTTGGAGTATACCCCCAAGGCTTGAAAGGGTGTTTGGTTATATTAAAACTTTAATATTCCTATGCTAGATAAGAATACTACTGCTAATATCACAGGGATAACATATTTAGTAAGGTTGTACCAAGCATTTAAATAGCCTCCGCTATATTTTCCATTGCTGCTGACTTCTTTCAATACATCTTGTTTCTTCCACACAAACCCTACTATGATTGCACATGCTAGGCCTGAAAGTGGCAATGATATATTTGATGAGAAGTAGTCAAACAAATCAAATATGCCTTTGCCAAAAATCTTGACATCTCCCCACATACCAAAGCTTAGAGAAACTGCAATTCCTAGAACATATGAAATTCCGCCTATAGCCCAAGCAGCTTTTTGTCTTGTAAACTTAAGTTTTTCAATAAAATAAGAAACTGGCATTTCTAGTATTGATATGGAGGAGGTTAACGCTGCTATTGCAAGCAGTGCAAAGAACAAGAATGAGAAAAGCGCACCCATAGGCATTTGGGCGAAAACTGTAGGAAGTGTTATAAAAACAAGTCCTGGGCCTTGTCCAGGCTCTAGTCCAAATGCAAATGCTGCTGGAAATATGATAAGTCCAGCCAAGAAAGCAACCAATGTATCAGTAAAAGCTACTGTTACGGCTGATTGTGCTAAGTTTTCTTCACTTGATAAATAACTTGCATAAGTAACCATACCAGATAGACCTATGCTAAGAGAGAAGAATACTTGGCCACAGGCTGCTACCAAGGTACCCATTGTAATTTTGGAGAAATCTGGATTTAGATAAAAATTAAGTCCTTTAGCTGCTCCTGGTAAAGTTAATGCTCTTGCAACTAATATAAATAGCATTATAAAAAGTGCTGGCATAAGTATTTTATTGTACTTCTCGATACCACCGGATATTCCTTTAGCTACTATATAAATAGTTGCAAACATGAATATGGCATGGAATACTAAAGGAAGAAAAGGATTTCCTATAAACCCACCAAAGAATGCACCTATTTGATCTGCAGGAACTGCGGTTAGCCCTGTTACTGATTTTAAAGTGTAATATATTGTCCATCCGCCTACAACTGAGTAATATGAAAGAATTATAAATGCCGTGAACACACCAAGATATCCTACCCACTTAAAGTTTTTGCTTATTTTTGCATAACTATCTATGGCATTGGCTTTACCATTTCTGCCTATAGAGAATTCAACAAGAAGCAAGCTTACACCTACCACAACTAGAACTAGAAGATATAGCATTACGAATGCACCACCACCATTGGCCCCTGTAAGATACGGGAATCTCCAAATGTTTCCTAGACCAACTGCAGAACCAGCCGAAGCGAGGATGAAACCTAGTTTGCTTTTGAACTGATCTCTAGGTTGAGTGTCAAGATTTGATTCAACCTTTTTGTTAAGACTTGTTGACATAATTTTTCCCCCTTTTTTTATTTAATCAGGAGGAACTTTTTTGTCCCCCCAGACTATTACTAAGTGATAGACTATCCCTTTATAGCTGCTTCTAATCTGTCTAATGCTTCTCCCAAAACTTCTTCTGATACAGTACAGGCAATCCTTGCAAAGCCCTCGCCATTGACGCCAAAGGCAATACCCGGTATCATGATTACTCTAGCATCATCCACCATTTTCAAGCAGAATTCTAACGAATTGTTTGATATCTCTTTAATATTTATAAATACATAAAAGCTTCCTTTTGGCTTTATGCATGACATCCCTGGTATTTTATTTATTCTTTCTACCGTATAGTCAACTCTTTTTCTGTATACCTCAACCATTTCCTTCCCTTGATCATTACGGTTTTCTATTGCATAAAGAGCTGCCTTCTGTCCCATGGAATTAACACACATAGAAGTGGCTATGCTAATTATTCTCATAAGATTTACTACAGAAACAGGTGCTATAACATAACCAATTCTCCAACCAGTCATAGCATAAGTTTTTGAGAAACTGCCTACTGTATAAGTTCTCTCCTTCATCCCTGGAAGAGTTGCAAAGCAAACATGTTCACCTTCAAACAGAAATGCTTCATAAACTTCATCAGATATCAAAATCAAGTCATGCTTTACAATAACTTCTGCAATTTTAAGCGCTTCTGCTCTATCCATTACAGCTCCAGTTGGATTATTAGGTGAATTAATCAAAACTGCTTTTGTTTTATCAGTTATATGCTTTTCTAGACTCTCCGCAGTCAGATTAAATCCATTTTCCTCATACACTGGAACACAGACCGCCTTACCGCCAAGATACTCTATTTGCTGTAAATATGGAGTAAAACATGGATCTGTGACTAAAATCTCATCACCAGGGTTTAATATTGTTTGAAATGTTAGATGTAGCGCCTGGGTAGCACCTACTGCAACCATCACTTCATCTGCACAAGTATCAAGCTTATATCTTTCCTTCCAGTATTTTGCTATAGCCAGCCTTAAATCCATAAAGCCTGGTACTGGCGCATAGTGCGTAAAACCTTTCTTGCCTGCTTCTGAGGATGCATTTATGATGCTTTCATCTGTATCAAAATCTGGCTCCCCTATTCCAAGATTTATAAGATCTTTATACTTTCCTGCTGCTTCAAACATCTGTAGCATGGGGGAAGGTTTAATATTTTGAAGCTGTGTTGCAAATTTTTCCTTATTCAATGTTTCCCCTCCTAATTCCCATTTATCACTTGAACCATTGCCTTGAATTCCTCTGGTGTTATATCTCTTTTCAACTCAACGGCCTTCTCTTTTACCATGTTTAGAAGATCCTGTTCTTTTTCTTCACTCACACTTAAGCTGTAATCAGTAAGCCATTTTTTCACATTATCTTTACCGCTTTTCTTGCCTAAATAAATCTTTGGTTCCTGCTGTCCTGTCAAAGTCCAAAGATATGGAAGCATGGCAAGCGGCTCTGTATCCTTGCAGTTTAACCATAGGCTTGAAGGCATCCCAGTTTCCCACCCAAATAGTTTATCTCCAACAACTGGTCTTGTTGACTGTATTTTATATCTTGATAGCTCAACCACAAGCTCAGATAGCTCTTTCATCTTCTCCAATTTTGTTCCTGTATCATAGTCATAAAGAGCTCTAAGTGCAAGTGCAAGTGGTTCTAGTGGTACGCTTCCAGCTCTTTCTCCAATGCCATTTACTGTTACATGTGCTACCTCGGCTCCTGCAGCTAATCCCGCTATGGTTGATGCAATCCCTAAACCAAAATCATCATGAAAATGAACTTCTATTGGTTGAGTGAATCTTTCTTTTAATTTTCTTACTGTGTAGGCTGCTCCTTCAGGGGAGAAGCATCCAAAAGTATCAACTAGTGCTAATGCATCCATATGACCTTCTTCTGATATTGCCTGTACCGTGTCCATAAGAAAATCCAAGCTTGCACGAGAAGAATCAGCCGGGAAAAATGTAACATAAAGACCTAATTCTTTCGCAGCCAGAGTTGATTCAATTGCTGCCTTTATAGCTTTATCAACAGTCCATTTTTTGCCGAACTTTAAAAGATGTTCACTGCCTGGCACTTCTGCTACTACGCCATAAACTCCACATTCTTTCGCCAGCTTCATATCTTCTACCATATTTCTTACGAAAGCAAATACCTTAGGTCCTAAATTCAAACTACATATTTCTTTTATAGCATCTGCATCCTGCTTTGATGTTGCTGGTGCCCCTGCTTCGATTCTATGTACTCCAGTTTCAGCAAGCTTCTTTGCAATCCTTACCTTATCCTCTCTTGTAAACACAATTCCTGGCTGTTGCTCCCCATCACGCAGTGAAGTATCCAGCAACTCTATCTTCTTTGGGAAATTATACTTATCCATGACTTCAGATGCATAATTTGACTGACTTACCCACCATTTCCCTTCTTCTCTGTAACCCATACAAAAGACCTCCCCATATTTTTTCAATTAATAAATAAACTTATCATTGCTATGTATATGTCCTTTACTAAATTTATAGTATCACCATTGTCCTAACATTGCAATTTGTTTTTGCAATGTTCATAAAATACTTTTTTCACAATCAAGGTCTAAATTTAACGATATATGGCCACTTACACAAACATTATAAGAAGCTTGAACTTTTTTTAATTAACTAACTTAAAAAAATTGCATAAATAAAGTCTATATATTGGCAAATAATCTTTCCTATGTATTATAAATAGTTTTATAATGTAATTTCCCCATTATTCTTTACAATTTTGCAACTCTAAAATATAATGTCACTAAGGAGTGGGTGATTGAATGAATACAGGTAATCTGTCAAATGACGAAATGCTTTTTAGTATTAATCAGGTTGCTAAAATGCTGGAGATTGTTCCTGCGACTATAAGAAACTGGGAAAAAAGTGGTCTTTTCACTGCCAAAAGAAAAGATAATAATTACAGAGTCTTTGATTTTGATGATATAGAGCTTTTAAAGAAAATAAAAAGATATTCTATTGATGAAAACACGGGGATATTTGCAATTAAAAACATCATGAGATCTGATTTGGGAAAGTCGACCCCTGTAAAATCAGCAATCGATGAAAATGCAAAGTATTCAAAAAAACTTCTCAGCAATAAGTGGAAAGAAAGTCGTGAAAAACTAAATTATACATTGGAGGATGTAACTAATATAATAGGTATTTCATCATCCTATCTAAGTAAAATCGAAAATGGTCAGGCCAATATATCTTTGGATATATTAAACAAACTTGCAAATTTTTATGGTGAGAGTCTATTGTTTTTCTTCGATAATGAAATCACAGAAAGCAAAGTAGTGAGAAATAATGAAGGTGAGAAGATAGATGTGGGACTGAGCGGTGTGAAAATGGAGTCCTTAATATCAGTGAAACAACATGTGCTTTACCCAATGATGTATACGGTAGAACCAGGCTGTGGGTCTTTAGAAAGTCACCACCATCATGGAGAAGAGTATATATATATCATAAATGGCAAGGTTCAAGTAACATTGAACGAAACAGAAGTTTATGTATTGAGAAATGGTGATTCAATGTATTTTAAGTCTAATGAATATCACAACTGGTACAATATAAGCAAAAAAACTACAAAGTTATTGTGGGTACACTCCCCTGTAGAGAGCTAAAAAACATTAAGGAATAGTCCCAACCATATTATACTTTACAAGTTCTTATAAATATAGTAAAATTACAATAATTGAATATCGTACAATAATTACTAGGGGAGCGATTGCTGAGAAAGCCTTATAAAGGCTTGACCCTTGAACCTGTTTGGATAATTCCAGCGTAGGAAAGTGATTGTGTCTTTGTTTTCAAAGGGATGCATAGCTATGCATCCCTTTTTTATTTTTATTGTATCGAATTTCAAAAGAAATCAAACATATCTTGGGGGAGAAAATGAAAAATTTATTAACCATAGCAGGCTCAGATTCCTGCGGTGGAGCAGGAATTCAGGCAGACATCAAAACATTTAGCGCGCTGGGAACTTATGGCATGAGTGTTATAACAGCAGTTACCGCACAAAACACCAAAGGTGTCCTAGCAGTAAGTGAAATGGACACTGACATTATAAAAAAACAGATAGATTGCCTATATGATGACATTGAAGTACACGGTGTAAAAGTGGGTATGGTATCTAGCATAGAAATTATCGAAACAATTACAGAATCCCTCAAAAGAAACTATGCTAAAAACATTGTACTAGACCCAGTTATGGTTTCAAAAAGCGGATGCCATCTTTTGAAACAAGAATCAATAAACGCTCTTATAAAGCTTCTTTTCCCTTTAGCCTTGGTTGTTACACCTAATCTGTTTGAAGCGGAAGTAATAACAGGAGATAAGATTGAAACAACTGAACAAATGGAAAATGCCGCAATTAAAATCCATAAGCTTGGAGCTGGTCATGTAATTATCAAGGGTGGCCATCTTTCAGGTGACGCCATTGATGTTCTATACGATGGAATCACATTTACACATATCAAAGGTATAAGAATAAACACAAAGAATACCCACGGAACAGGATGTACTTTTTCATCTGCTATTGCTGCTTTCATTGCCAAGGGGTTTTCCATACAGGATGCTGCGACACAAGCAAAAAAATATATAAACGGCGCTATAGAAAACTCAATTGAATTAGGACACGGTGTAGGTCCTACAAATCATTTTTATGATCTATACAGAAAGGCGGACATGTTTAATGAATAACGAAAAAAAAATAAGCGGGTTCAGTTTATTCACACTATGGTTTGGTGCTGCTGTATCTTTGGCAGAGATCATGACAGGAGGATTAATAGCGCCACTGGGTATAAAAAATGGAATAACAGTAATAGTTATAGGTCACATGATTGGCTGTATTATACTTGCCCTTGTTGGGACAATTGGTTTTAGAGAAAAGAAGCCTTCTCTTATGGCTAGCCGAATTTCTCTTGGAAAACATGGCTCATATATCATATCCATTTTCAATATCATTCAGCTTATTGGGTGGACAGCTATTATGCTTATACAATGCGCAAGATCCATTCAGCCTATCGTTGGAGGATTCGTTGGAGATAACAGTTTCTCACTGCTGGTGATATTAGCAGGAATACTTGTTGCACTTTGGGCATTAAATGCAGATAAAGGCATAAGTACTTTTAATAATATAGCAGTGATTTTGTTAGCAGCTTTGAGCTTTCTGATGTTAACCTTCGCTCTAAGGGGTGGGCAGGCACAAAGCATAACAGAAATGATATCCTTTGGTACAGCTCTTGAACTCAGTATTGTTATGCCACTTAGTTGGGTTCCACTAATATCCGATTATACAATGTCAGGCAAAAGTGAAAAAGGAAGCATTCTAGGAAGTTTTTTAGGTTATTTTATTGGAAGTACACTTATGTATATCATTGGTCTGGTAACTGCTGTTTACTCAGGCACTTCAGATATAATAGGAATGCTTTTTAAGTTTAACATGGGTTTTGCTGCTCTTTTTATTGTAATATTTGCAACAGTTACAACCACTTTTATGGATGTATATTCAGCAGTTCTTACTACGCTAAATCTGTCACAAGTTATATCCAGCAAAAAACTTATTATAGCATTTACGGCACTAGGCACTTTGCTTGCAATATATTTCCCAATGGAGCATTATGAAAACTTTCTATATATGATAGGTTCTTTTTTCGCTCCTGCATTTTCTATAATCATTATTGACTATTTCATATATAAGAAGGATAGGTCCAAAAGCAAATTCAATATTCCTGGAATTGTATCAATACTATTTGGTACGGCCTCATATTATATCGTTTCAGGCTACGACCTGATTCTTGGCTCTTCAATTCCAACGATTCTGACAACAGCTACTTTTTATATAATACTGCGATCAATAGTAAATAAATTAAAGTTAGGAGAGAGTTAAATGTTAAAGAAGATTGCTAATGTTGTAAAAAAGGTTAGAGAAAAAACTCCACTAGTACAAGCTATAACTAATTATGTAACAATTAACGATTGCGCAAACATATTATTAAGCTTTGGAGCATCACCAGCTATGGTTGAGGTAGATGAGGAAGTAGAAGAATTTGCAAACTATATTTCCGCATTATATATTAATACAGGGACATTAACAAAAGAGCAGGAAAAAGCAGTCATGCTTGCAGCAAAAAAAGCTTCAGAGCTTAACAAACCAGTAATTATTGATCCTGTTGCTTGCGGAGCTATTCGTAGAAAAACCGATATAATTATGAAGATTCTGGAAAATGGCAAGGTTTCGGTTATAAAAGGAAACATGGGTGAAATCAAGTATTTAGCAGGATATTCGGGGAAAGTCAGAGGAGTAGACTCTATCGATGACGGTGAAGGTGGAGTAGAAGCCTGCAAAAGTCTTGCTAAGAGATTTAATACCGTAGTTGTTGCCACTGGTCAAACGGACATCATATCTGATGGAGTAAGGACTTGTGTCATTGATAATGGAACTCCTTCCCTTACTTTAGTGACAGGAGCAGGTTGCATGGTTGGAGCATTAGTTGCTGCCACTGCGGGAGTGGAAGAAGATATGTTTATTGCCAGTGCCACCGCTGTAATGGCCATGGGCATAGCAGGAGAACTTGCTCAATCATCATTAGCTGAAGTATTGCCAGGAAGCTTTAGGGTAAAGCTTTTTGATTATATGTATAAGATAAGCTCAGAAGAAATAATGAAGCGTGGTAAAATAAAATGCCTATAGATTATACGCTTTATCTTGTAACTGACAGAGATGTTTTAAAAGGAAGAGATATCTTGGAAGCAGTTGAGAATTCAATAAAGGGTGGCGTCACACTGGTACAGTTAAGAGAGAAAAATATTTCAAGCCTTGATTTTTACAACTTGGCTTTAAAAACGAAAGAAATTACAAAGTATTATAATGTTCCTTTAATAATAAACGATAGGCTTGACATTGCTTTAGCTGTGGATGCTGATGGACTTCACATAGGGCAGCAGGACTTGCCTATACAAATAGCTAGAAAGCTTCTTGGAAATAAGAAAATATTAGGATATTCTGTAGGAAATGTAGAAGAAGCCATTCATGGTGAACAAAGCGGAGCAGATTATCTAGGGGTCGGTCCCATATTTCCAACAGGAAGCAAATCAGATGCCGCTGAGCCTATTGGAGTTTTGCAGCTAAAAAGCATAAGAGAAATTGTATCAATTCCCATAGTTGGTATTGGCGGAATTGGACTATCAAATATAGATGAGTTAAAAGCTTCAGGCATTGATGGAATTTCAGTAATATCTGCCATACTCGGTAATGAAGACATAGAAGAAGCCTCAACAAATCTGATAAATATTTGGAAACAGTAAAAATTTAATTTAAAAAGTGATTGTTTCAGAAACATGTTTTATCATGTTTTGAAACAATCACTTTTTAAATTTATAGGTTTTTTATTCCCAAATACTTCTCTATTAATCGTACCGCTTCACCCGCCCCGTTTTCACCTCTTATTTGTTGACCTATTTCATCCGCTTTCCTTACCATTTCTTTATTGGTTACGGCTTCTAACATGGCTTCTGAAAGACTTCTGGATGTAAGCAACTTATTATGTATTGGTGCAGGTCCTGCTCCTATTTTATGGACTTGTTTTCCCCAGAAGGGTTGGTCAAACTTAAAAGGCACTATAATTGTAGGTTTTCCTGCTCTTAGCCCTTCTGATGTTGTGCCAATTCCGCCATGATGTACAACTGCCTTCACTCGTTTGAAAAGCCATTCATGCGGTACTGAATCAACTACCATTATGTCTTTTGATAACTCAAGATCATCTAATCCTCCCCAACCAGAAAGTATAATTCCTCTTTGCCTTGACCTTATTAATGATTTTACTACGGTCCTAGAAATTCTTTGGAAGTTCCTGCCCATCATGCTTCCAAATCCTATGTAAATCGGTGGCTCTCCATCTTCAAGAAAATCAGTTAATTGCTTCGGAGGGGTCCATTCAGTGGGATTATCTAAAAACCAGCTACCTGTTATAAATATGTTCTCTCCCCAATCATTAGGCTTAGGGAATATAGCAGGGCTGTATCCATATAAAGTAAGAGGCTTATCATAGCTGACACTTTCATAAATTCCTGTAAGCCTTTTAATGTCTTTCATCCCGTGTTTTCTTCTAAAGTTATTATAGTATTGACGTGAAAACAGATTATAGGCATAATCAGAAAACTTATAGGTTAAGCTATTGACTCTTCTTCCCATGCTTATTTGAGGCAAAAGCCATACTGGCATATGCCCTGTTTGATGCATAGGAAAAGTAAAGGCTTGTATTAATGGTATTCCTAGTTTTTCTCCTACATAGTGAGCAGGCAATGCTACTTGATTGTATATTATCGCATCACTTCCTATGCATGCATTGTATATATCTTCTAAGATATCTCCTATTATGGGTTTTAAATACTCCACCGAGGCTATGAATTTCTTTTTAGTAAATACTGAATCCATAAGTATCTTGGCATCACCTGTCACAGGTGTAAATTTTAAATCATTTTCTTCTATAAAACTTTTAAAATTATGAAAAGTTGCAATCTTTACATCATGACCCTTAAACACTAATTCTTTCGCCAGCGCGATAAAAGGTTGAATATCTCCTCTAGAGCCAAGTGTAACTATGGTAAATCTCACAATACCACTCCTAATTAAATATATATTGCTTTTTTCGTTATATTCTCAATATCATATACGTACTCTGTAAAAAATAGTTTACTAGCTGTCTAAAAACATTTTAAACGCAATCTCTTTTATTGTCAAAGCAATAATATTTCATACTTCACGTCAATTTTTTTGCTCCTCGCAGCATTCATAATGAGACTTAATTTATCTTTCTTCAACTATTTTAACAAAGGAGTCTACAGTTATAAAATAGTATATTGCATATGCTATGATATAGATCATTGTGACAGCCACACAATACCCTATTATTTCAATCATCAATATATTCTTTAATGAAATCAAAGCAAAAGCACTGTGACATATGCTTATGATCAATGGAAGTCCAAATACCACTCTCATCTGTTTTGCGACTGCACTCCTTATTTCTTTTTTGCTTACACCAATATTTTTCAAAATTACATATCTATTTTTATCCTCATTTGCCTCTGTCAGTTGCTTAAAATATATGATACTTCCTGTTGAAAGAACAAATAATATTCCAAGAAAAGCGCCAATATAAGCAAGCACCCCTGTGGCTTTTCTCATAAAGAAATATTCGCTGTAAAAGTCGCTTAACTTTTGCTCTTTTGGAATGACTTGATTTAGTCCTTCCATCAGCTGTCCGCTTCTTTCTGAATTTTCCACCAAGTATCCTCTTACAGCCACTATCTTAGGATTGGTATTCCTAAAATCATTATAAAGTTCATCCTTTAACACAACAATATTGTTTAAAGTCGCAGTATTCATGGGAAGTTCCTTAATGGGTTTGGCTACAATAAGTTGTTTCTTCAGAGTGCCTGAGCTTATGGATAACGTGACCGTTTCAGCCTTTGATACATCAGCTCTTGCCATGCATTCGCTTTCATTCTTGAGTTCATATTCAATCTTTTTATTTCGATTTCTTAAAGCATTCTTATATTGACTCTCAGACATCAAATAATAGATACCTTCTGGATTCGTGTATTTTGAACTCTTTCCGTTCACTTTTACAAACTGTATCTCATCCACTGATTTCACTTTATTCTCAGGATATTTCCGAAGAACTTCATTAACTTTTTTATCAGTTTTTTCTTCTTTCATAATATAAGAAAAGGAGTATGGCTTTGTTCTGGAAACCATAGCTTCCGTGCCCATATAAACCGTAAAGGTGGTTCCTACTGCAGTAATCGTTACGGCTCCCAATACAGCTATAGTAGCCAAAGTTCTGACATTTCCTTTAATCCGGTATAAAAGCTGGGATATACTTATAAGATTTACTCCATTATAATAATAGTCTTTATTATTCTTTATTCTTTTTATAAGGGCGATAGCTACACTATTAAACAGAAGAAAGGTTCCCGCTATCACCATGATAAGTATTGGTATAGCCAAAATTACTACTAAAGGGCCGGATAAAACTGCCAAAGCATAACCTGCCCCTATGAGGATTACAGATGAAATGGCTCCAACCCATGATGATTTGGGCTGTTTCTCTCCTTCCTTCTGTGCACTGAACAAATCAGCAAGCTTGAACCTATATATTATAGTATAGCCATGGACTGAATTAATAAAAAACATCCCAAGGAATACTATGGCTGTATTAATGACTGCTTTCAATTCAATGACGAATTCAATTTGCACCGACTCTCCTACAATATATATGAGTGCCATGGCAAACAATTTAGAAAAAAGCGTCCCGATTACTATCCCGCTAGCTAGGGCCACTATCCCCATGAGAATATTTTCATAAAAAAGCATCCTGGCTATCTGCCTTTTTGTCATCCCTAAAAGTGAATAAGTAGCAATTTCCTTTTTTCTAGTTTTTATAAAAAAACTATTAGAATTCCAAATGAAAATGACAGAAAAAAATGCTACAACTATAGCAGATACTATAAAAGCTACTCTTAACTTTGACAGCTCCGCGCTCATTTGCATAAACTGTTGATTGTAGTATATAGACAAAAATATATAGAAAACCACTACTGCAAAGGCAGTGCTAATAAAATAAGTAAGATAATTCTTGAAGCTTTGCCTTATATTTTTGACAGCAAGATTAAAAAAGTTCACTGCTGTCACCTCCCATAGCAGAAAGCACCTCAAGTATTTTATCAAAAAACTGCTTCCTACTTCCTGGTCTCACCAGCTCTGTATAACTCATTCCATCCTTTATAAATACGATTCTCTTGCAATAACTGGCTGCAAAAGCATCATGGGTGACCATCATGATTGTAGAATTGCTTTTTTCATTGAGATCACTTAAGCATTGCAATAATTCTCTCGAAGATTTTGAATCCAACGCTCCTGTAGGCTCATCAGCAAGTATTAGTCTTGGATTATTTATGACTGCCCTTGCCGCTGCTGCCCTTTGTTTCTGTCCTCCAGATACTTCATAAGGAAATTTCTCAAGTATGTCTCCTATTCCAAGGTCTTTTGATATCTCTGCACAGCGTGCCTCTATGGTTTTAACATCTTGTTTTGACAAAACCAATGGCAATACAATATTCTCTTTTAATGTTAATGTATCCAACAGATTAAAATCTTGAAAAATGAAACCTAATTTTTCTCTTCTAAAGGTTGAAATTTCATCATCTCTTAAATTGTATACGTTCTCACCGCCTATTAATACAGAGCCCGAGGTAGGATGATCTATTGTCGCAATGATATTTAAAAGGGTAGTCTTGCCGGCTCCTGAGGGTCCCATTATACCGACGAACTCTCCCTCTCCTACTTCAAGGTCTATACCGTTTAATGCAGTGTATTGACTATTTCGAAATTTTGAACCATATACCTTCTTTAGATCTTTAACTTTTAAAACATTCATTTTTATACCCCTTCCTTGCAGCTTAGCGTTATATATAACGCTTTAGCATAGAAATCAAATTGATAAAGACGAAAGCCTTTTTCAAACTTTCACTCCTATATCTTTTTGCTTGTATATTCATTATATAAAATACAAAAAAGATACTCCATTTATGTAGCTTACAATTAAAGGGTGAAACTTACACTTTTGTAATATCAAAGTAATCAGTCCATTTGGGAAAATGAATCGTGAATATTGTACCCTCCCTGACTTTTGATTCTACCGAAATAAAATGTCCTAATTTTTTCGCCATTTTTTGGCTAAGATAAAGGCCCATACCCGTTGAGCTAAATTGCTCTCTCCCATTGCTACCTGTGAAACTCTTATTAAAAATTCTATTTATATCTTCCACTTTGATACCTATTCCATTATCCTTTATATGAAGCAGTATTTCCTTTTCTGCAGCTTCCTTATATATTCTTACAGATCCGCCACTTGATGTGTATTTGATACTATTCCCAATGATCTGATCCAATATAAAAGCCATCCATTTTTTGTCCGTAGATAGCTCTCCATTTAAGCTCTCCAATTCAATAGATATCCTTTTGCTTATGAAGCTTTTAGAATGTCTCTTTATACTTTCTTTTACCATCTTTTCTATATCAATGCTCGCTATATAATAATCCTTTGAAAAATCGTTCAATCTTATATAGTACAAAGCTTTTTGAACATGATCCTCAATCTTATCTATTTCTTCTTCTATGCTGTAAAGGCTTTTTTCCCAGCTTTGCTCTTTTTCACTTTTTAAGTTATTCTCTATAAGAAGTCTGGTAACAGCAATAGGTGTTTTGATCTCATGTACCCATACAGTGATGAAATCCAAATCTTCTTTCGCTTTTTCACTATATAGTACATTCTCTTTTCTCCACATCTCATCCTGCTTTATGATAAGGTTCTGATATATTTTATCCTCAATACTTTGAGCTTTAGGCAAATTAACAATCCAATCATTGTTTTCCCCTTCTCTTAATTTTATAAGGCTTGTGTAATACATTTTTCGCCTTAAAAAACCTACACCCAGATATAGGACAAACATGGTGGTGGCAACAAAGGACATATAGATTAAATTCGAACTAAGCATTTGATTTGACCTGTCAAAGAATACTACTGCGTATATAAACGTCATATGTATTGTATAGAATAAAATCAAATATCTCTTGTCTTTTAAATAATCAATCAATTTCATAGCACAACGTACCCCTGACCCTTCTTCGTACTGATGTAATCTTCTAGCCCTACATCGCTTAGTTTCTTACGCAATCTATTTATGTTTACTGTAAGGGTATTGTCGTCAACAAAGCTTTCATCCTCCCAGAGGTTTCTCATAATTCTATCTCGGCTTACAATGATACCATTGTTTTTTATAAGAAGATGTAATATCTTAAATTCATTTTTTGTAAGCTCCCTTTTCTGTTCTTTATATAATAATGAATAGTCGTTAAAATTTAATATTGCTCCATTATGCTCTATCAAATCCGTACTGCTATCAACGTAGGAATAAGTTCTCCTCAATACAGCACTCACTTTTGCCATAAGCACATCAAGAGAAAATGGCTTTGCTATAAAATCGTCACCGCCCATATTCACAGCCATAATAATATCCATACTGGTATTTCTAGATGATATGAATATGATGGGTATCTTTGAAACTTGGCGCATTTTATTACACCAATAGTAACCATCATAAGATGGCAGGTTTATATCTAGAAGCACTAAATTTGGGCAATATCTTACGAACTCTTCAAATATATTGCTAAAATTTTCTATCAGCAGCCCTTCATAGCCCCATCTTTTTAGGTTTTCTAATATGATCTCAGCGATCTTATTGTCATCCTCAACTATCAATATCTTAAACATGTTCATGCTCCTTCCATAGCTCTATGCCATTATTGTATATCATTTTCATTGCTAAAGTAACATTTTTTTACAAACTCGCATATTCTGATAAGAAGATATCTGAAAGAAAACAGCTAGTCAATATGCTAGTATATTTTCTTTCAGATACCTTAGGAGAAAGTGAGGTTTTCTAAATGAATAGACCAAGGGATGATTATTCTTACCAATGCCCTTATTGCATGCAAACAGTTTATTCAATGCCAACTACAGGCCAAAGCTACTTTGTTGCAGCCGCCAATCCAATAACCATTAAGAAAATCGAGAAAAAGCTTAGCACCCCCTATGTACAAGCTGATTTACAGATTCCTGTTGTAGAAGGAAATATAAATGCAGGGATTAAAGACTTTATGAATAAATCTTTTGAAAACGATATCATGGAATTTTATAATCAATTGAATCGAGCTGGAGAAGAATTAAGGAGATCAGCTCCATATATAATATCCAGTATATTCAGAGTGACTTATAATAAAAATAATCTTCTTAGTCTATCTATCCTTTATAATGAATATGATCAGCAAAATCGTGCATATATCAAAGCGCCTTATAATTATAATATCATCACTGGAAAAGCTTTAGGGCTTAGAGATGTATTTAAGCCTGGTGTTGATTATGTTCAACTAGTAAACAAAGAGATACGAAAACAGCCAGATCTGTTAAGTTTCCCAGGAATCTCTACCAATCAACCCTATTATATTGAAGACAATAATTTAGTAGTATTTTTAAAATTTAATGCAATCGCTCCTACGGAGGATAAACTACCTTTAGCAAAGATCCCTTTATCAAGGTTTAGTAACACTATAAGGCCTGAATACTTAGTTTAATCAACAAAGAGAGTATAGAAAAAATCCCTATACTCTCTTCTTTTATATTATTAGGCATTACGACATTTATTGCAACAAAGATTATTAGACAAAAATAATTATTAGTGATATTATATAATTAAAACAAATGTATAGGAGGCATACCATGATAAGCAAAAAACTTTTTGAAGAACTGAATAATCAGGTAAACTACGAGTTCGAATCAGCCCATATTTATTTGGCAATGGAAGCACATTTCGCAAGTAAAAACTTGCCTGGCTTTGAGAATTTTTTCAAAGTTCAAGTTGAAGAAGAAAGAGCACATGCGAAACTTTTCTTTAATTATATAAGCAGAATGAATGGAGAAGTAACCATAGGAACTATGGCTACACCAAACAATAAATTTGAAAGTGTAATGGATCCTTTCAAAAAAGCTTTAGATCACGAAAAATTTATTACAAGCAGAATATATCTTTTAATGGATATCGCTATAGAAGAAAAAGAGCATGCAACAATAAGCTTCCTGAAATGGTTTGTAGATGAGCAAGTAGAAGAAGAAGAAAACTTCACCAATCAAATAGCCAAGCTAGAAAGAATAGGAACCGACGTGAATGGTTTATATATGCTTGACACTGAACTTGCAGCAAGAGTGTTCACGCCTCCAGTAATTACAAAATAATGAGTTAAATAAAAACTTCCTAGCTTTAGTCCACCAGACTAAAGCTAGGAAGTTCATTTACAATACATGTTCTTTATTCAATATGTCTTCACAGCTACACCTTTTTTCATCTACAAGTCCAGGAACATTAACATCTCTTAAAATCCTACCATCCTCTATTTCAATTATCCTATCTGCTTTTTCTGCAATTCTTTTATCATGGGTTATAATTATAAATGTGGTTTTATACAGATAGTTAATTTCTCTCAGAGTTTTATATACTGATTCAGTAGCCTGGGAATCTAAATTTCCTGTAGGCTCATCTGCTAAAATTATTTCAGGGCTATTTATCAAGGCTCTTGCTATGGCAACTCTTTGCTGTTGGCCTCCTGATATATTGTTTGCCATATTATTTTGTAATTTTTCAAGTCCCATAAGCTCTATTAGTTCATCTGCTCTTTTTAATATGGTTTTATTTGTTTTTCCACTCTTAATCAAATAAGGCATTAAAATATTTTCTTTCACTGAAAACTCTGGTATCAGATAATGAAATTGGAATATGAAGCCCAATGTTTCATTTCGAAGCTCTGCTAATTCATCAGAGCTCATCTCATCCGTATTTCTTCCTTCTATTATGACGCTTCCACTTGTAGGTCTATCAAGGGTACCTATCATATTAAGTATTGTGCTTTTGCCGCTACCTGATGCGCCTATTATTGAATTAAAGGATTCCTTTTTAAAAGAAACATTGATATCATATAAAACCTGAGTCTTAATGGTTTCTCCATATATTTTATTGATGTTCATTAATTGCACTGAATTATCCATTTTTTATCACCTCTATAGGATTAAGTCGTGAGGATTTTCTGGCTGGTATAGCTGCTGCAATAGTAGAAGTTATCACTGCTATGATTGCAGATTGAATAATAAACCTTTTATCAACAAAGATATCTACAATTGGTGTTCCATCAGGATTTAGTGCAAACCTTGTAAATGTATATGTCAAGAAAAGTCCAAAGCCAATGCCAAAAATAGCGCCTATAATGCCTAACATGGAGCCCTGGAACAGAAATATAAGGCTCGCATCCATGTCTTTAATACCCATAGCTTTTAATATGCCAAGCTGTTTTGATTTTTGGGTTACAGAAATTGCAAGAACACTTGATATTCCAAGAAGCACTGCAACCAATACAAATATCTGGATGATAAGACTAGACATACTTTGTCCACTTAAACCACTTAATAGCTGTTCATTCTGTTTTTTCCAGTTCTCTACCTTTATATTGCTATCCTTCAGCCTTCTTTCAATATTTCCACCTACCTTATCTGCATTGAACACCTGTTTTACTTGAACTTCTATAGAGGTTATTTTATTTTCATATCCAAAAAGCCTTTGCGAAGTAGCTATATCAGTTATGATCCATGATTTATTGATGCTAGCTACCTTCAAATCGAATATCCCCGATACCTTTAATTCTGCTATATCTCCTGCGGGTGTCTTTATATTTATTCGATCCTTAACCTTGATATCTAATTCATCTGCAAGATTTTTACCTATTAGCACTTCTTTTTCTCTTCTAGGCATCACCCCCGCATAGAGTGATGTTTTAAAATTATATATCTTATCGCCATTTTCATATAAAATTCCTCTTAATAATATGGGTTCATTTTCAGACTTATACTCTATAAAAGCAGATCCATCCGCAGAAGGAGAAGTATAAAGAACGCTGGAATCTGAGCCTTCTATTCTTTTTTGAAGCTTAGTCCAATCCTTAATTGTTTTGTCATCCTCTAGTGAAGTAATTGTAATATGTGGAGAGCTTCCTATGGTTTTATTTATAAGGCTAGTCTGCAAGCCATCTATGAGAAGTCCGATAAAAATCTGCACAGAAATTCCTACAGCAATTCCTATTGCTATTAAAATAGTTTGTGTTTTTTCATAAGTCAAAAACCTTAGGGCAATCTTAAAAGCCAATCTCATTCCATTAACACATTCTTTCAATATATTTTGATAATTATTATTCTATGATATCTATTATAAATAAAACCATTATATCATGTTTTGATTTTAGATGTAAATAGACGAGATTAAAAGCATACAAGTGTAATCTTTTGATATTTGTGTTATAATACCTAAATTAATAGTAGAAAGGTGTGACGAATTGAAAACTCCAAAAGAAATATATGGTAAAAGAAAAAAATATTATGATAGGTTAATTCAAAGGCAAGCTTCCTCAATAAACTTAATAAGCAATATACGACTTTTAGTATTCATACTAGGAATCACCGCTTCTGTATTATTTTATTTATCCATGGCCTATATGCTATCAGCAGGAGCATTTCTTCTATTCGCTGCTGTATTTCTTGTATTGATGAATATTCACAGCAAAATTATTAAAAACCAACATCTTGCACGCTCCATATTAAGCGCAAATATCACTGCACTAAAAAGAATAGATGGAGATTGGCATAATTTCGATGATTGTGGAGATGATTTCAAGGATAGTAAGCATCCTTACTCAGATGACTTGGATATTTTTGGAAAATACTCGCTATTTCAGTATATAAATGCTGCTGTCACCTTTACAGGAAGGAATTCCTTGGCAAATCTTTTGGCTAATCCGGATAAAAAGCCAGATACTATAATAAAAAGACAAACTGCAGTAAACGAGCTGTCTGCTCTAATAGCATGGCGACAAAAACTCAATTCCTATGGTATTTCAAAACAAGCCATGCCTCTTGATTTATTGTTCAATTGGTCAAATAGTCGGCAACCCTTTTATTTAAAGAAAACAGTTTTGTTTGCTAGTTATATTCTGCCTGCAATAACCATATCTCTAATATTTATTGCAGCTCTTTCACCAAATATTACATACCCGCTTCCTCTTTTAGCGATGGCAGGACAGTACTTGATATTAAAATATAAGGCTAAAGAGAGAAACAAAGCCTTAAACACAGTATATACCTATAATCAAAACATACAATCCTATTCAAGCATGCTTAAGCACTTTGAAAAACGGAAGTTTAGTAGCGAATATCTTTTAAATTTGAAGAGAAAGGTTATAGGCTGTGATGGAAAGGTTGCCTACCTTCAAGTTGAAAAATTAAGCTATATCGTAAATGATTTAATCTCCAATCGTCATAACTCATTATATGCCATTATAAATATTATTACGCTATGGGACTATCACTGCATGACCGCTTTAGAGAAATGGAAAGATGAATCAGGACACCTCATTAAAGAATGGATCCATGTAATAGGAGAATTAGAGGCTCTTTCAAGCCTTGCAATCATAAACTTTGATCATCCTGATTGGGTTTTTCCTAGGATAAAGGACACTAAAAATTCAGCTAACCTTATTGTTGCAAAGTCTATGGGACACCCCTTACTGTCTAATGGTCGGGTATGCAATGATTTAAGTATAGGTGAAGCCTGCAAAGCACTGCTTATTACTGGCTCTAATATGTCGGGTAAAAGCACCTTGCTTCGAACAGCGGGAATAAATCTGGTGTTGGCCTATTCAGGAGCTGTCGTTTGTGCAGAGGATTTCACTTGTTCTATAATGGATCTCTACACTTGCATGAGAATAAGGGATGATTTAGAAAACAGCATCTCATCTTTTTATGCTGAAATACTCCGAGTAAAGATGATTGTAGAAGCAGCAAAAGCAAAGGAAAATATTTTCTTTGTTTTAGATGAGATATTTAAAGGTACGAATTCACAGGACAGACACATAGGAGCAAAGTTTCTTATAAAACAACTTTTGGACTGCAAAACCATTGGTCTGGTCTCTACCCATGATCTTGAGCTTGGAGACTTGGAGAAAGAAAGCAATGGCAGCATTAAAAACTATCATTTCATAGAATACTATGAAAACGACGAAATACATTTTGATTATAAATTGCGTTCAGGTATTTCAACTACAAGAAATGCAATGTACCTCATGAAAATGGCTGGCATAAGTATTAGAGATTAAAAATAGGCTGTCTCCTTTTAGAAATTGCTTTCTATTAGGAGACAGCCTATTTTTTATATTTTGTTTCGTTTAATCAAAATATAAATAAGATGATTTAGCAAAATTCGTTTTTTTCCACCATCTTTTAATCCATGGTTGTACATAGTAATCTAACCCTAATGCTCCACCTGAACCGCCCAATAAAGCTATGGATGCGAAGGCATACCATAAAATATCCCAGCCACCCATAGCTGAAAGTATAAAGTTTGCAACCATAAATAATGAACCGATTGATGCAAAGAACATAAATAATCCAGCAATAAAAGCAAGTCCAAGTGCAATCTCCATGATCACTACAGTTGATTGGAATAAAAATGCATTTGGCGCAATGATTGTATCAGTAAACCACTGATAAATTGCTGGTGGTTGAGCTAAAATCGCTGGCGCTACTACTGCAGCTACTTCGCCAGTGGCTGCTTCTGATGCCCCTGATGTACCAGCCACCTGAACAATATAAATATTGGCAGGGTTTAACCAACCTTCATTTACTTTCTTGATACCCTCAAGTAACCACATTACGCCAACATACATTCTTAGTGGGAATAACCAAAATGTTTTTGTATTATGGGACAAATGCCCACCTACGAATGTTCTGTTGTTCTCCATGTGGAAGAATTCATGTAAAATATAATTCCATACAAGCTTAACTCCGCCCACTCCCCACAGGTAGTGAAGGTTAACCAAGTGTTTCATTAGCATAGCAAGCATTCCGCTCATAGGTTTGCCCATTAACTCAGCAACACAATAATGACTTCCTATTGAAACCATAAATCCATGGGCATTAAGAACAAATTTTTTCTTCTCAGTTTTCTTTATATCAGCTATTACGTTTACTGCTGCACATTCTCCAGTTTGAATTGCAGTTTCAACTATTTGTGGTATTGGTTTTCCACCTATTTCATAATAAGCATTGTCTCCAATTGCATATACATTTTCATAGTCTGGACTTTGTAGGTAGTCGTTTACAAGCACCCTACATCTTTTTCCTTCAGTAATACCTGTTCCTACGCAAAATGCATTTCCTTGTACTCCGCATGTCCAAATAAGCGTATTGTTTTCAATAACTGTTCCATCTTTTAATGTTATTGATTCTTTTTCTGCTTTTATTATACCTGAGCCTGTAAGAACTTTAACGCCATTTTTTACCATAAAGTTTGTTGCTTTCTTTTGAAGGCTTTCTCTTAATATTGGAAGAATGTTTGGCATAGCTTCTACATTATATAAGGAAACTTCGCTTTCATTAATATCATACTTTTCGCAAAGTACCTTCTTCCATTCCATTAATTCTCCAACTGTTTCTACTCCGGTAAATCCAGCTCCAGCTACTACTATAGTCAAAAGTTTCTTTCTCTTTGCTGGGTCTCTTTCATCTCTAGCTTTCAAAAACACATCTTCAACATGGGCTCTGATTTTTAGAGCATCTTTTAGGGACCATATTGTAAATGAATTTTCTTGTACACCTTCAACCCCGAAAAATGCAGGCTCACTCCCAAAACCTAGTATCAAGTAATCATAATCATACTCTGCATTTTCTGAAGTAACTTTTTGCTTTGTATAGTCAATACCTGTGATGTTATCTCTAACAAACTTTGCTTTTTGTGCTTTAAAAATACTATAGACATCTACCATAACGCTTTCTTTCTCTGTACGATGTCCTGCTATTTCATGAAGCTCAGTAAGTAAAGTATGCTGCGGGTTTTGGTCAATAAGTGTTATTTCTATGTCATCATCTTTTTTTAGCTTTTTGCTTAAAACCTTAGCTGCTTCCACGCCTGCATAACCTGCGCCAAGGATGAGGATTTTTTTCTTATTAGCCACTTTCATACCTCCTATTTTGATTGATAATATACAAACTATAAAATATATTTGTATAAATATTATATCTTTTTTAGTTCGCCCTATTCATTATACAATATATTTACAATAATTTCGATAGTTATTATTAAAATTCTGTTACTCTATACTGTTATTATGACGAATTATAGGTTTTTTTAGATTTTTTACTGGAAATTCGAAAGATATTGTCGTATTATTATTATGCATATATTCTTTACATGCTAAGTTATTATTAAACAACCGAGTTTACTAAGTCTAAAAATATTATACTGTAAAGAGTGCTTTTAATAGTATAATATTTTTAGCAAGCATGAAGAAATATGTATACTGATTACAATTGTTGTGCTTAATTAATTGGAGGAAAACTAATGAAAAAAACTTTTTTAATTACAATATTTCTTTGTTGTATATTTATTTTAACCGCCTGTAACGCTAGTCCTTCTCCTTCACAAACAGGGCCAATCAAGAAAAGCGAATTTCTTCTAGGAACTATTTGTGAAATAACCCTATATGATAAGACTGACGAAAAGATTTTTTCTGAAGCGTTCTCAAAGGTATTAGAAATTGAAAAGAAAATGACCATAAACAATGCTGAGACAAGTGAAATATTAAAATTAAACCAAGCTGCTGGTAAAGAATCAGTGAAACTAAGCCCAGAAACTTTTTTAGTATTGGAAAGAGGATTATATTACTCCGGTCTTACAGAAGGCGCATTTGACATTACAATAGGACCTTTAATAAAACTATGGAATATAGGTACCGATTATGCTGCTGTACCAGATGCAGATAAATTAAATCAAGCTATGAATCTGGTAGATTATAAAAAACTTCATTTAGATAAAAAAAACCTTAGTGCAATGCTGGAACAAGAAGGCATGAAAGTTGATCTTGGGGCTATAGCTAAAGGTTTTGCTGCAGATGAAGTGTCTAAGGTTCTTTCTAAAAACGGAGTAAAGCACGCAATAATAAATCTTGGCGGTAATATATTAACATTAGGCGGAAATACTAATGGAAACCCATGGAAAATTGGTGTTCAGAATCCATTCGATACAAGAGGAGAATTCGTAGGTATAATGAACTTAAGTAGCGAAACCATCGTTTCTTCTGGAACATACGAAAAGTTTTTTGAAGAAAACGGTAAATTTTACCATCACATGCTTGATACTAGAACAGGATATCCTGCAGATAATGGTCTTAATAGTGTTTCTATTGTAACACCCAAATCAATAGATGGAGATGGTCTTTCTACTAGTACTTTTTTGCTAGGCCTTGATAAGGGTATGGAACTTATAGAAAAACTAGATGGTGTTGAAGCTGTGTTTATCACAAATGATAAGAAAGTCTATGTATCATCAGGGTTAAAAAATAACTTTACTATTACTAATGGCGAGTTTACAGAAGTCAAGTAGTGGAATTATATAAATATTGATAAAATAATTATAATTAAAGATAATGGGGAAAAAGAATGAATAATACAGCTTTTAAATTTTGGGAAAAGTACCCTAGTCTCAGAAGTGATCTAGGAGAAGTACATGAATTAATGAAAGATACCGTCAAAGTTAAAAACGAAGATACTGAGGAAATTCTTCTTGATATGATTGATTCAGGAGGAAAGCTCCTTAGACCTGCGTTTTTGCTTTTATGTGGAAAGTTTGGAAAGTATAATAAAAAAAAGTTAACCACTTTGGCAGCAGTGATTGAACTCCTTCATATGTCTACATTGGTTCACGACGATATCATTGATGACGCACCTCTCCGAAGAGGAAAACAAACTGTTCAAGCTTCTAAAGGAAAAACAAATGCAGTGTTGGTTGGAGATTTTCTTTTCGCTAGATGTTTTATGTTGCTTTCAGAAAAAACTTCAATGAAATTTATGCGACTGGTAGCTAAGGTTATCTCGCAAATTTGCCTTGGTGAAATGGAGCAATTCTCAAGCAAATATAAGCAAGACATCAGTCCAAGAAGATATTTGAAAAGAATATCAGAGAAAACAGCTGCCCTTTTTTCATTAAGCTGTTACATTGGTGCCATTGAGAGCAAATGCAAACTCAATCTAGTAAGTAGTTTAGCAAAAATAGGATATAACACTGGTATGGCATTTCAAATTATTGATGACATTTTGGATTATAGTGGAAGTGTACAATTAGTTGGGAAAGCAGTGGGACACGATCTGGAACAAGGTATATTTACTATTCCCCTTATTTATGCGCTAAAAACAGATAAGAACAAGGAATTAACAGCGCTTCTTTCGAGAACTTCTTTTAATCAAGAAGATATAAGTGAAATAATAAGATTAACCAGAGAAGCGGGTGGAGTAGTTAGAGCCCAGGCTCTAGCAGAGAAATATACTAAAAAGGCCTTTAAATATATAGACATGCTTCCAGAAAAAGAAGAAAAAAATATCATGAAAGAATTGGTTGAAAAGCTGTTAATAAGGAAATATTAATGTATGACTTTATTAATATATTTTAGAAGAAAAGGTGATTTAGAATAGATAAGCAGTTTCACGGTTTTCAAGAAAAAAGAATGAAAATATTTGGTGAGCTTGTAAAAAGATATTGGAACGGCAATTTGAAAAATGTTGATGATCTAAATGAACTTGCAACAAATATCCAAGAAAAGTATGATTTTTCAGATGCAGACATTCCATTCATCAAAAATCATATCAGAATTGCTATGGGTCTTGACCCTCGTGGAAATGAAGATTTTCATGATGAGTTGGATATTATCAGAAACTCTAAGGAAATCGCAGAACCTATTGTGGCAAAAATACAAGGACCCTGTGAATATTGTGATGAAAAAATCTGTAAATGCAAGGATGCATGCAAATATGAAGCTAATATTTATCAAAGAAGCATTGGTCCAGTTATTGAGAACAACAAGTGCCTCAGCTGCGGTGAATGTGTAACTGCATGTGATTTTGGCGCACTGGCGGATAAAATTGAGTTTATGCCCTTGATAGATCTTCTTAAAGATGAAACCACTCCAGTATATGTTACTGTAGCGCCTGCCATTACTGGTCAATTTGGCGAAGATGTTTCTATGGGAAAGCTTAGAACAGCCTTTAAGATGTTAGGCTTTCAAGACATGATCGAGGTAGCACTATTTGCAGATATATTGTCCATAAAAGAGGCCTTTGAGTTTAACGCACTTGTGCAAAACAAAGGTGACTTTTTCTTAACCAGTTGCTGTTGCCCAGTGTGGTTTAACCTTGCTAAAAAACATTATCATTCAATATATGAGCACATGTCACCATCTGTTTCCCCTATGATTGCTTCAGGCAGAATATTAAAAACGCTTTATAAAGATGCAAAAGTTGTCTTCATCGCTCCTTGTATAGCAAAGAAGGCTGAAGTAAAAGAAATTGAGCTCAAGGGTGCTATTGACTATGTTCTGAACTTCCGAGAATTAGATGAGATATTTAAAGCTTTAGATATAAATGTAGCTACGCTTTGCAGTGATGAAAAGGATCAAGCATCCTTTGGCGGTAGGCTTTATGCAAGAATCGGCGGAGTAAGCTTTTCAGTTAAAACAGTGGTGAATAGACTAGCACCAAGGCGAGTGATAAAGCTTAAGTCAAAAAAGGTTCATGGTGTGCAAGAATGCAAGGAAATATTGGATATGCTTTCTTCAGGCAGTGAGATTGACTCAAACTTTATTGAAGGCATGGGCTGCAGAGGTGGTTGCGTAGGAGGACCAAGAACAATAATCGACAAGGATTCTGGAACAAAAGCAGTTAATGAATCGGCTGAAGATTCAATAATTATGACTCCTTTTGATAATTTGAATGTGATGAAAATTTTAAAACAATTGGGGATAAACTCCATTGAAGAAATCACAAAAAATGAGGCCTTAAAGAAAATACTATCTAGAGAGTAGTATTAGATATTGAAGAAGCCATTGGAGGTTACCCTCCAATGGCTTCTTTAATATCAGCTTAGTCTATATTTTATAAAACTCATTGAAGGCTCTAAGTATCATGAGTATTGCCTGTTCTCTTGTAGTATTTCCCTTTGGATAAAAATAGGCAGTTCCATCAGATAATGTAGTACCTTTTATTATATCATTGCTGTTCATAAACTTAACTGCTTCTAATGCCCATGCTGCTACTTGATTTTCATCATGGAACTTTACTTTAAATTCAGCTTTAGCGACTAGCTTAGGCATAACAGCTTGAAGTGTGCGTAACATCATTGCTGAGATTTCTTGTCTTGTAACTTTATTTGTTGGTGAAAACAATGTTTTCTCTGGGTTTGTGCCATTCACTATACCAAGTTTAAATGCCTTTAATACCTCTGAATTTTTTGTATCTGTAAAAGGATTTGTACTTACAGGCTGTGCTTTTTCCCCTGTCATTTTTTCGTAAAGAAGTATTGCTAACTCGCAGAACTCTTCTCTTGTGATCTCCTTAGGGAATTGCTCTAATAGCTTGTCGGTAACCAAATTTTCTTTTACAGCTTTATTTACCTCTGGTGCTGCCCAAGTAGCAAGGCCTTCATATCCTGCTGCAATCTCCCCTGTAGGCTCTCCACTTACTACAAACTGAGCTACCCCAAATAACCCCATTTCATATTCTTCTTCCTCTACTATCATGCCAGAAGCGAACACTCTAACTTCATATGTCCCTGGTGCGCTTGGAGCAGTAAACTCATATATATTGCCTTTAGGCAATTTATTAATGTATGCAGCATGATTTGTATTTATCAACTTTTCATCTGCTTTTTCTATTCCTAACCAAGCTTCTAACTCTATCTCACCTTTAGTTAAACCATTTACTGTAACTGACATCTTTTCTTCAGGCTGTACTGTAGCTTTTGAAAGTACTATGTCCCCAGGCTTTGCTTTACTGGATATTACTTTAAATTCTGCTACGCCAAAAAGTGACTTGTTATAATCATTTTCCATTCCATCAGAGAAAACCCTGACTTCATATTTTCCAAATTGACTTGGTGCATTAAATTCATATTTATTTCCTATGGGAAGATGCCCTATGTATTCGGAATGAGTTGTATTTTCTAGTTTTTCAATAGATTTTGAAATTCCTAACCATGCATCTGCCTCTAATTGCTCATTTGTAAGGCCAACGACAATAACATTCATAGGCTCATTCAGAATAGCTTCTGATTTAGATAATTTTATATCTCCAACCTTTGCTTTTGTTGGCACTACAGAAAATTTTGCGCTGGCTATAAGTTTGAAGTCTTGATCCATAATCCTTACTTCATAATCTCCTAGGTAAGATGGAGCTGTAAATTCCCATATATTATTTGTTGGAAGATCTGCTGCAAATAATTCATGAGTTGTGTTTTCAAGTCTTTCAGAAGACTTTGAAACAGCAAGCCATACATCATTTTCAAGATCTTCTGAAGATAATCCAGTAATGGTGGCTTGAACTTCTTCACCTACACTGTACTGTGTCTTATCAAGGGATGCACCGCCAGCAGCATAAACAGATATGCCCATAAACATTGTTAGAATTAAACATAATGATAAAATAACACTCAAGGTTCTTTTTTTCATTAATTCTTCCTCCTCCTTATTTTCATCTTAATACAATATGATTGCTTAAATTATAAAAAGAATATATAAACATAATAGCATCTAATGTGTAGATATTCTTTCATAAAATTGACCCTATCTTGTAAAAAATTGCATATATCTGTAAGAATTTTTAAAGTATCATCTTATACGCCGTAGGGGAAATACCTGTTTTCCTTTTAAAAGTGGAGGTAAAATGACTATGACTAGAAAAACCGCACATAAGGCTTATTTCTGTAATTGTATACTCATTAGTGTTCATCATTTTTTTTGCCTTCTCGATTTTTAGATCCAAAAGATATTCATGTGGAGTTTTGCCTATTTTCGACTTGAAGATTCTAATAAAATTGAATTTACCCGTGTTGATGAGCTTTGAAAGTTCAGTGCACGAAATGCCATTTACATAATTTTCATTCATATAATCAATAACTTTCTTTATATTATTATTTTCATTTTTATTTATATCATGAAAGTCAGAAGTTAGATTATGTTTTATTTTTTTCATGAAGTTTGCAATTATAAGCATACCAAGATTTTCCGTTATAAAATCATAACCCGATTGTTTATATTTTAACTCTTCCAGAAACATTCGAATGAGCAAACTTAAATCGTGATCCAGCAAAAAAGAATCATTAGAAAACATAATATTAGACTGATGATATATATCTTGTGATACCTGACATACAAGATTTTTATCTATATGTATGCCACAAAGGCTAAAACCTTTATAATCTATGACAATCCCATGTTCTTGCATTGGATTTACAGCAAAAATGGAATTCTTATTTCTACTGCATATTGTCTTGTCAATTATAGTTGAAGGAATATATGTATTGCATAAGACAAACTCATAACTATCATGGCAGTGGGTGCCTTTGCAAATATTTGTTGTTTTATTCGTGATACAAACAACTATATCATGGCTGCAAAACTCTTCCAATATGTTTTGAGCATTATCTACTTTATCAATAGGAATAACGCCCGCAAGCTTAACTACCCTTTCAATACTCATTGCCATAATCTCCACATCCTATTTCTTTTTCTTTATTATACCAATAAAAGTTAAAAATTGGAACATTAAAAGATTGCCTAGAAGGCAATCTTTTAATGTTCATTTATTAGTTAGTACCTCCTGATTATAGGCACTATCACGGATATTTCCGCCAAAGCTTCTGTTTCACTACCATCCCAATTAAATATGGTAATAGCGTAGTAGTATGTGCCGCCAGCTTTAACAGTAGTATCTATATACTCTGTTTTCGAAGTCGGGATGCTATTTAGAGGTTTTATATCATGTTCTCCAGATTTTATACCCCTATAAATATAGTAGCCCATGGTATTTTGTGTTTTTATATCATTCCATTGTAATGTAACGCCGTCTTTACCTGAAATGCCCTTTAAGATTGCAGTAACTTTATATACTGGTGTTCCAGGCTTTGTCACAGCATTGTCCTTTCCGAGTATATCAGAGTTACCTATGGTTACTCCATTATCTTTAAACAAGGGATCTTTGAGTACTACAGAGGGATCACTTCCAGTATCTTCAGGAAACCCTGGCATATGCGGATACTTAAATAGTTCATTTCCTTTTGGAATCCTTGGATTAAACATCTCTTTGTTGTCCATGGAAGGAACTTCAGGATTAATAATGATATTCTGTTCTATAGGACAAGGTGTAGTGTCTACGTCATCCTTTTGCCCATCTCCGTCATAATCCGGGAATGTAGAGCCTTGAGCATCAGTCAAAGTAAATTTTTTATTATTATGGTTGAATAGATTTGCAACAGTCACTTTGGTAACAAATTTCACTTCTGTATTATTCGTAATTTCTAATACGTTGAATTGGGATTCGGATAAACTGGTTACTACCATGCCTACATTTTGAATTTTATCACCAGACAATAGCACCTTATGACTTCCAGACGCTTTAAAATTAGTTTTATCATTTTCTTTTGACTTTGCAGCATCATCTATTTCTAGGTCTGCAATGCCATTGCTGACTCTACATCCATAAACATGTGAGGCCTGATAAAAGTCCCCTTTTATTTCCAGTATCCCTGCGGTCAAGTATTTTCCATGAGAAACACTGGAGGTTGTAATAAAGTTTCCTCCAACAGTGACATGATCTTTATCATTATTCATCTGTAAAACACTGACACCACTGCTATAATTGTAATTTGTTGCATACGTTCCTGTTGATCCTTGATATGTGAGGTTCATGACTGCCAATCCATAATTGCCTGAAACATTTACTTTTCCACCATTGACATTCATTAAGCCTCCGTAGTGTTCAAAGCTACGATCTACATTTATGGTTCCGCTATCAACATCTACTATTCCTCCCATAAATATAAGGTTGCCGTGTACTATGACACTTCCCCCACTTACAAATAATGTCCCTCCCTGTCTGATATCACCAATCATAAGACCTTTTTCCTTAATGGTGAAGTTTCCGTTGACAATCAAGGTGCCACCGTTTAAATTAATGGAACCCATTCGATCTATTTCTAGATCACAGTTTACTGTAAGTTTTTTTCCGTTCAAGTTCAAGCTCTTATATACAGCACGTGGTTTTCCTGCATTCAAGCGCTCAATTACAGTGTCTTGATTAATCTTTTCTTCCAGAATTTCTGTTTCTTTACGATAATCATCTAGCCATGCTAGGTTTGCAATACGCTGCCTCAAGTCATTTTCCACATCAACCTTTTTCCATCCCAGTTTCATCTGTTCAGCATAAAAATGCATATTATCTGGGTCTGGGTCTGCGCTCATAATGTTATCATAGGCATCTACTATAATGCGCTCATTCTTGGAAAACCACTTGTATTTGCTTGTTTCCGCGCTAAAAATATTATTAAACACTGCTTCTCTTGCTCTATGATCATCCCATATACTTAAGCCCTCAAAACTGATATCGTTCCAGTCATATCCCACATCTAAACTCTTTATAAAACAGATAGGCGGATAAATGGTACTGCCCACATATTCCATGTTTGCCAGTCTTAATATTTCATCCATACCCTGTTGACCAACCAGGTTTAACTTTGCCATCAATATAGTATTTTGAAAGGGCTTTAGTGATATGCCTGATGATGTTCTGATAGATGAAAAACCATTGATTTCACTTTGTAATTTAACTTGAGAACCCGCAGGGAAATAGTTGGGATCATCTAAATACCTGGCAGGATCCTTCATAATGGCTTCCAACTGAGTATATTTCATGTCAAAAGCCCACTGAAATATTACATCATAAAAAGCATTTTTCATTTCTTTTATAATTTTATCAAAAAAATCCGGGATGATTTCTTCAATTATGTCAGAGATACTACCAATGACACCAATAGCTCCACCCACTATATCTGGAAACCCTACCATGCTTAGAAAATGGTGTGTGGCCCATTCTGAGAGATGATCTTTGGCCTTAGAAAGACCATCTTGTGGAAGCAAGAGATCTTGAGCAATTTTTTCGCTGGTATCCACCCAAGCCCTCAAGCCCTCATCAATATCCTCGAGCCAATATTCTTGGTATATCCTAACTGGATTATAAGATGCTCGTGAAGAAATACCTGCTTTTAGCTTATTTCGTATGTCATAAAACATTTCAAAATGTTTAGGTATAGCTCCTGTTCGAGAATAAATAGGACTGACATCTAACTTGTCGCTACTCACATTATCATAGTCTGCCGCTTTCCCATTGGTCACAAAATTATCGTATATGAACTGTTGAGGTATGGTGATAGCGTTATAGTTAGCTGTATTGAATTTACTGGGTATCTGTTTCTCTATATACTCTTCTACTGCGCTGTGTCGTACGATTATTTTCATATCATCATTGCTGATGCCATCCTCATCTGACACATTGGGCCACGCGCCTTGTGCCCAGCGATTGATATAACTATGACCAAAAAGATCGCCAGAGGCATGCACGGTGTATCCCAGTGTAAAAGCCAATACTCTTTTTCGCTCATCTGAGTTGGCAGGCATTTTGTTTACTTGATCCATGAGATATTTGATCCAATCGCCCGCTGCTAGCTTGGTTTTTGGGTGAGCAAATACTTGACCTACATAAATGTCTGGAAAAGCATCTGGTCCAACGGAGCCAGCCCTGAAATAATCAGGATAGGTACGAATGGCACTTAGATATGAATCTGGAACCTTGATCTTTCCAAAGTATGGAAAAACCAGATATCCATTATTTTCTGCCAACTCTTCTAAAATCAAGTTTGCAGAAAACACATGAGTCTTAGGTTTCCATGCATAGACTGGTGAAATAGACATGAAAACGATCTGAAAAGTTAACACTATAGCTATCAATGTCCTATATTTCCTCTTGATGCGCATCTCAATTTCACTCCTTCCCATTAATAAATTTACCATCATTATATATTGTTATATTGAATAATATTAACATAATACGATATTTTTTCCTTATGCATTATTGCTGTCTTCTTTCATTTTATTGCTTAATCAATAAAAAATATTTGGCTTTTCAAAACATTCGTTATAGAAAGAGAATATAAACTATCAACATATTATAATTTATTACATATATTTTATTGAGGAAATGTTTTCTCCATATACCAATTTTCTGTTTCAATGGGTTGGGAGGTGTCATAAATTATCGGTATTGGATTTGTATGGAAACCCCTAGACATGATGGCCAGTAAATACATGGGTTTGGTATTTACTGAGTTGAATTCAAATGTCATAGACTACTATATTCCGCAACCCATAGAGCAAAAAAAGACCGCAATGACTTTTATCACTTACGGTCTTTTATAACTAAGGTGCCTTTATTTGTGTGCGTTGCTGAGGCGAGTCGCTGCGGCGCTCACAAGCCTTTTTCTATCATTTAGCTGTGGATCTTCTATAACTTTCTCAAGAAGAATTTTAAGCGTTGCACCTATTTCCTTCCCCTGGTTATATCCTAAATCCAGTAAGTCATCACCATTTATTTTCAAGTCCTTCACTGTAACACATTCATCTCTTTCTACAATCTCCTGGATGACAATTTTTATCTTTTCAAGCATTACATGTCTTTCATTGTAATATTTTGGGTTTTGAGCTTTACTATCTGCCTCTTTTACCTTTATAAGGTCTAATAAGGCAGCTTCTCCCACTCGACTCAACCATCTCCTAATGTACTTTTCGCCATCATTTATTCTTTCATCATGAAAAAGCACCAATTGAGATACTTTATCTATTGTATCCTTGTCATACCTAAGCCTTTTTAATATAGTATTTGCCATTTCAGAAGAAGCTTCCTGATGTCCATAGAAATGTCCTACTCCCTTTTGGTCAATTGTCTTTTGCTTTGGTTTTGCAATATCATGTAGCAGCATTGAAAGGCGAAGATGAAGGGTTGGTTCTATACTTTGCATACTGTGAAGTATATGTTCTCCCACATTATATATATGATACGGATTATCTTGTTCTGTAACCATACAGTCAAGAAATTCAGGAATTATATGACGAAGTAATTTTAAATCCCATAAATCCCTTATACAAAATGGATTGGCTATTATTATTTTACTGAATTCCTGATTGATTCTTTCCATGCTTATATTCTTAAGCAAATGGCTATTTGTAACTATTGTTGCTTTTGACTCTTGATTTATTTTAAAATCTAATTGTGCTGCAAATCTCACTGCTCTAAGCATTCTAAGGGCATCTTCCTTAAACCGCTCATCTGGATTTCCTACACATCTAACTTCACATCTTTTTATATCCTTTATGCCATCAAAGTAATCTATTAAGCCTGTTCGGGCATTATAGGCCATGGCATTTATAGTAAAGTCCCGCCTTGATAAGTCCTCCCTCAATGTTTTTGTAAATATAACACTATCTGGTCTTCTATTATCCGAATATTGTCCATCTATCCTAAAGGTTGTCACTTCCAAGTTCCTGCCATTTATAATAACAGTTATAGTTCCATGCTTTATGCCCGTAGGTATAACTCTTTCAAAGCACGCAAAATAATCCATCAATTGAAGGGGTTCTGCGTCTGTTGTTATATCCCAGTCATTAGGCATTCTACCCATAATGCTATCCCTGACGCATCCTCCTACCACAAATCCTTGATGGCCTTTTCCTTCTAACACTTCAATTATTCGTTCTACTTCAAAAGGTATATTTATAGAAAACTCACTTTTCAACAAGTCTTGCACCTCTATACTGCTTTTCTAACTTACTCCAAAATGCCGATAAAATACTTGACCTCATGAATGTCCTTATTTCCTTTCGAAGATAACAATATCCTCTCACATAATCATCACTGAGTTGAATCACTTTTATATCTCGCTGTGTTGTCCCGCCTTCATTCATGTATATTATAGTTATTGGCATATTTCTCTCAAGTGATGCTCTTAATATATGATCTACCACAACAATCACCTCTAAATCAAACGATACTTATATTATACCAAACATATGTTCGATTTAAAAGGTGTGTGTTTAGGTCTTTGTAAATATTTTCTATCTTCTAGCTTTTCCGGTTAAATGTTTTATATCAATTCGTACTACTACTGTTTCATGAGCAGATGCATGTAAGTATTTTTCTCCTTCTGGTATGAAGCCTGCAGAATATTTTTTTATTACATCCATAAGACCTTTCGTTTTTTCCTCTCCTTCTACTTCAAACGCATCGCCAAACACAATGACGCTTTCATAGTTTGTACTAAATTTACAAGGTAGTACTTCTGTTTTTCCTATCACACAAAAGGAAACCTTATTATTAAACCTAATATTATTGAGCTTTGTGCCTTCTTTTGCACAATGAAAGTATATTTTATTATCGCTATATGTATAACTAAGTGGAACTCCATATGCGTAGCCATTTTCTCCAACAGTTGAAAGCACCCCATACTCGCCATTTTTCAAAACTTCTACAGCAGCTTCAGTCTCAATCTGTCTATCTTTTCTTCTCATATCCTTAAACATAATATCCCTCATTTCAATGTATTTTTATTTATATGATACTATAATGCAGGAAAATAATCCATGGTCTTTTTGGGATGCCTTTGGGTATTCGGGTCATGGCAGTCCAGGCTTCGGAGGTTATTTGAACATTGCTGCTATGTATGAGGTTAAATTCATATGATCATTAAGAATTTTAGCTCCCATAAAAATTAGGACTGCGCCTCCTAGGTATTGAGCTTTATCTTTTAATAGACATCCAAATTGTTTGCCTAATACTACACCTAAAGTGCATATTGCAAAAGTTACTATGCCAATTATAGTTATAGCATTGTATATGTTGACTTTTAAGAATGCAAAGCTTATTCCCACGGCCAAAGCATCAATACTAGTGGCTATTGCTAAGATAAAAAGAGTTTTGTTGTTTAGAGGATCAAAGCCACCTATCTCACATTCTCCTTTTGATGCTTCAAAAATCATCTTTCCTCCAATAATAGCCATAAGAGCAAAGGCTATCCAGTGATCTACCTTTACTATGTAACTGCTAAAGCTATACCCTGCAATCCATCCGATCAAAGGCATAATCCCTTGAGCAATGCCAAAGAAAATCCCCACCTTTAATACATTGCTGACCCTTAATCCTTTTATTACAACCCCACATGTTATTGCTACTGCAAAGGCATCCATAGCTAGACCGACACCTATAAGTAAAATCGAAGTTAAACTCATCATTATTCCCCTTTCGTATATTAGTTTTTGTAAAAATAAAAGACTTATGTATAGCAAATTTGCTATACATAAGTCTCATTGTTTAAGACAAAGCCAGATAATATTAAATATGCTTAAATCACATATAAATTATCAGTGTGTTGACTATGTCGCGCATAAAAATGCGCCAACTACTCCCTTATGGAACAAGATTATTAATTCAATAATCTTTCAGATTATACTTTATATTTGGATTATAGTCAATACTTCTCACATAGAAACCAATGCTTTATTACTATACTAGGCTTTTTGCCATCTTATGTGCTTTTCCAAAATTTTCATCTTCTTCTATATCTATTTTTTCATAGCCAAGCTTTGAATAAAATTCATGTGCACTCAAACTTGCATAAAGAATTACCAAATTTATACCCTTACTCTGTGCATAGTTTTCAATCTCTTTCATCAGCATAGCTCCTATACCTTTTCCATGATAATCTGGATTAACGAAAACAGTATAAATCACATTTTCCTCTAAAGCTGATATTCCTATTATCTCACTTCCATCAAGGGCTACAATCATATGTCTTTTATTCATGGCATTAATTAAATACTCAGGTGTATATAAACCTTTCATGAAATCTATTACTTCTATTGAATAGTCTTTGCAATTTATCTCAGATAAGTTCCTCTCTATAATATGAGATGCTACTTCCGCATCTGCGTTGGTAAAGTTTCTAATTTTTATATCCATATTTAAGCTCCTTGCTCTATTCTATTCTATTGTGCCGTCTTGCAAAAGTTCAATAAATATATTCGTAATTTTCTCATCAAATTGACTAGCCTTATTCTTATGAAGCTCCTCAATTGCTTCTTCCTTTGTAAGGGGCTGTCTTCTATAAGGTCTACTGCTTGTCATGGCATCATAAGAATCAGTAATTGCCATAATTTTAGCTAGCTCATCTATTTCATTCGCCATTGATCCATAAGGATATCCTTTTCCATCTACTCTCTCATGATGTTGACATATTACTATCCCGCTTCTATACAAGAACTCTTGCCCCGCTACTATATCAAAACCCGTCCTCGGGTGAGTCTTTATTATTCCATATTCTTCTTCAGTAAGACTACCTTCCTTATTGAGTATAGCAGAATCAATTGCTATTTTTCCTATGTCATGAAGCTGCGCTGCAAACTCAAGTATTGTTATTTCCTCTTCTTGTAGACCCATCCTTTTAGCTATAGCAATAGAATATTCTGTAACCCTCTGACAATGCCCCCCTGTATAGCTATCTTTTGCTTCTATTGCTTTTGCCATAGATGTAACTGTCCTAAGATAACTACTTTTAAGCTTATCAAATAAATTGTTCAATTCATCATTCATTGCTATTGTTTCTTCATACAAAGCTTCTATTTCTTCTTTTTGAGACACTATTTCCGTATTCTTTTGGGTAACATCATCATGCATCGCTGTTGTTTCTTCATATAGTGCTTCTATTTCTTCTTTTTGTATTTGCATCTCATTATTTTTTTCATTTAGATTGTAAATAAGTTCTTTTATGGTTTTTTGCATATATGCTATAGCGCGAGCAAGGGCGCCAATTTCATCTTTTTTATTAATATAGTTGTCAGGCATGGGAAGGGAATAGTCTCCTGCAGCAATTGAATCTAAATGTTTTACTGCATTTTTTATAGGGACTGAAATTCTATTTGCTATAAATATTGCAAGTACTAGAAACACTGCCATAAGCCCCATATATGCCTGTTTAAGATAAAATTTAAGAGAATTTAGATTATATAAAATTTCCTCATATCTTACTGCCACTGCCAAGGACCAACCCATTTCCTTTATTGGATGAAAAGCCAGGAACTTTTTTTGTCCATTATATAGATAACTCCCAAACCCAATTTCTCCATTAACCATGCGTCGCTCTATAGCAACTAGGTCTCCAAGACTTGGATCTTTTTTTATGTTCTCAAAATCATTATCCATATTAAAAACAAGATATTCGTTTATATGGGCTATAGTTGTCCCTTCACTGTTTATAATAAAGGCTCTCCCTGTTTTATGTAGCGTAATATCATCGGTGATATTACTTAGATCATCTCCGCTTCTAATGGCCATTAATACCCCTGTCACTTCATTATTACGCTTTATTGGAACAGCATAAACTATTACTAATGTATGATCTTCGTTACTAATAATTGGATCTGAAACTGTAGATTTGCCACTCAAAACTTTTTTGAAGTATTCTCTATCTTTTATATTTGAAGTAATCCCATTGGTGGATGTAGAATTGCCTTCTATATCTGAAATAGCCATCATTATATGGCCTTTTCTGCCATTTTCTGCTTTAAGTATTTCCATTTTCTTATCTAAAGGGATTTGATCATCATAAATCTCTCTCATTGTAGCTAAATACTCTAAGGTTTCTATCTGCGCCACAAGCCTGCTTTCTACCAATTTAGCACCTTGTGCTGCTAACTGCATCATATAATCACTGGCATTTTCTATCATTGCTGTTGAGGAAAACACATTGGTTATGACGCCAAGGCACAAAAATACAGTTAATAACAGAATAGATATATATAACAATATTTTATTATTAAAACTTTTCATAATCTAGCTCTCCTCATGCGCAGTCGCTTCTTAAATAAATTTCACTAGAAAAACTTCTTTAGTTATGTTTTAATTAATATTATACAATAAATATTAATTAAATAATATAAAATAATATGAGATACATGAATTTTCATCAACATTTGACATACTCGCTCACTATATAGGTATAATTATGCTTTAAAATAGGATGTTCAATATAAAATTTCAGAATATTCTCACTGGTTGTCTGTTTTTCTAAATAAAATTCGCATCATATATATGCATTTTCCTACAATATTTAGTCGAAATTGGGTTGACTTTAAATGGCATATCTGTTAACATTTAATTAATGAGTAATTTGTCGAAATTTGTATTAACGAAGGAAGGTGAACAGCGATGAAATCAACAGGAATTGTTAGAAAAGTTGACGAACTAGGAAGAGTAGTGATTCCAATAGAATTAAGAAGAACACTAAACATAGCGGAAAAAGATGCTCTAGAGATCTATGTTGATGGTGAACATATAATACTTAAAAAGTATGAACCAGCTTGCATTTTCTGCAGCAATGCTAAAGATGTAGCTCAATACAAAGGGAAAAACATTTGTCCTAGTTGTATGGATGAATTTAGAAACAGCAAATAAGAAAAAGGCCAGGCTAAAAAGCTTGGCCTTTTCTTATTTAATTATTCTTCAATACTATTTAGATCTTTTAAAAGTTGATCTGCATCAAAACCATGAACCATCGCAGCCTGTTCCACAGACTCCCCTGTAGCTCCTGGTCATGATAGGCAGTGCATACCATATCTCATAAACACCTCAGCAGTTTTTGGGTTTGCTCTCAGAACTTCAGAGATTGTCATATCCTTTGTAAATGCCATCATTTTTTCTCCTTTCAGATACCTTATTCAGAACATCAAATATCAATTGCTACTTTATATACTTCCTTTTTGGATAGCTTTCTATCCTCAGCCACTTTTACAATAGCTTCTTTTTTAGTAAAGCCTTGCTGAGAATATAACTCCAGATGTTCTCCAATAGTTATATTATCCCACTTTTTTTGTTCAATATCAATTAATTCTTTTTCATTTATCCCTTCTATTACTAAAACAAATTCACCTTTTATACTTTTCTCATTGAAAAACCTTATTCCATCTTCGATATGACCTCTTATTGTTTCTTCAAATTTCTTTGTTAACTCTCGAGAAATAGATATTCCTCTATTGCCGAAGTGCAACTTTATATCATCCAAAGTACCTAATAATTTATGGGGTGCTTCATAAATTATAATTGTTCTTGGCTCTAGGGCAAGGATCTCTAATCGTTCTCTTCTTTCTTTTTTATTAGTAGAAAGAAACCCTTCAAAACAAAATCTTTTTGTGGAAAACCCTGAAATTACTAGTGCAGTGATAGAAGCCGATGCTCCAGGTAGCGGCACTATGTCTATTTCTTTTTCAATGCAAAGCTTTACTAAGTCTTCTCCAGGGTCAGATATAGCTGGCATTCCTGCATCAGAAACCAATGCAATGTTTTTCCCTTGCATCATCATATTAATAAGCTCTACACCTTTTTCTCTTTTGTTATGCTCATGATAGCTAATCATAGGTTTTTTTATTTCATAATGATTTAAAAGCTTTGCAGTCTGGCGTGTATCCTCGGCTGCAATGATATCGACTTCACCAAGTATTCTTACGCATCTGTAAGTCATATCCTCTAGATTTCCTATAGGTGTTGCACATAAATACAAGCATCCGGGCATTACTTTTCCCTCCCGTAAATTCTATAAATTTCATCAGTATAATTTCCCTTTTCATCATAAATATATAGGGAATCCATGAACTTAAGCTCAGCCTTGCCCCCTCTAACGCCTTCTATTAGAACAAGATGAGGCCTTTTATTGTATGCAGAGTGGACAAATCTAATTCGTTTAGGCTCCATACCCAGATTTCTCATGGTATATATGATGTCTACCAATCTATCACATCTATGAACCATAAAAAGTTTGCCTCCTATTTTTAGAAGGTCTTTTGCACTTTGCACTACATCTTCCAGGGTGCACATCAGCTCAAAGCGAGCTACCGCTTTTTTCATATCTGGATTGTTTATTCCTGCCTTTTGTGCTACATATGGAGGATTTGAAACAACCGCATCAAACTCTGATTTTCCAAGGATTGAAGATGCCTCTTTTAAATCCATATTTTTTATTTCAATATACTCCTCTAATTTATTGTATAAGATACTTCTCACTGCCATTTCTGCCATATGGTTTTGTATCTCAATTCCAATAATACTTTTAGGTTTATTTCTAGCATATAAAAGTATTGGTATTATTCCTGTCCCTGTACCCATATCTATCACTTTGCTACTGCTTTTTATATCTGCAAAATCGGATAAAAGCACCGCATCAACACCGAACCTAAACCCATCCTTCTTCTGAATTAAACTATAACCATTTTGCAAATCATCTAAGGTTTCGTCGTCTTTTATATAGTTATTCACATCTTCACCTCAATTATATGTATGAAAAAAAGACCTAGGGTGTTTTATATCCCCCCTTGGCCTTTTTATGATTTAATATTAGTCCTGTACTGGAGCATCAACTGGACAAACATTCGCACATGCTCCGCACTCAATGCATTCTTCAGCATTTATAACGTATACATCCCCTGCACTTATACAATTAGTTGGACATTCTGATTCACAAGCACCACAACTGATGCAAGTATCTAATATTTTATAGGCCATTTAAAAACACCTCCTCTAAAACTTCTATTCAATTCTACCACTGTTTTGATGTATTGAAAATACCTATAAAACATTTTTATTTGTTTTTTAGCCACTAATCTTCAAGTACCTCTAAAATCTTTAGATCAACTTTTAAATCAACTACTTCTTCTTGAATAATAGCATCAATTGACTTACCTTGCTTAATAATCTTTGCATCAAGCATTGGTACGTCTCTCATAACAACGGCATTATTTTCTAAAATCTCCATCCTAACTCGCACGGTTTCTTTAAGTACATTGATGGAATATACCTCGCCTTTTCCTTCAGGCGTATCTACAATAGCCCCAAGTCTTGGCATTTGCTTCAATATTTTTTCATATGAATCCTGTTCATATTTGAGACAGCACATTAATCTTCCGCATATACCCGATATTTTTGTTGGGTTTAATGATAAATTTTGTTCTTTAGCCATCTTAATAGATACAGGCTCAAACTCTCCAAGATGGGTTGAACAGCATAGGCATCTGCCGCAAGAGCCTACTCCACCTATCATCTTGGCTTCATCTCTCACACCAATTTGTCTTAATTCTATTCTGGTCTTGAATATTGACGCTAAGTCCTTTACCAAATCCCTAAAGTCAACTCTTCCATCGGCTGTAAAATAGAAAATGATCTTATTATTATCGAATGTATATTCAACATCTATCAGCTTCATTACAAGAGAATGTTGCTGTATTTTACTGGAACAAAGGTCAAATGCTTCTTTTTCTCTCTGCTTGTTTTCAAGATATTTCTGCTTATCTGCTTCGGAGGCAATTCTTATTACCTTCTTTAATGGAGCTATTATCTCTTCTTCAGAAACTTCCCTAATACCAACAACTGCAATGCCGTATTCTATTCCTCTTACTGTTTCTACAATAACGGCCTCATCCTTTTTTATATCCATTTCATCAGGATCAAAATAATATATTTTCCCAGCTTTTTTAAATCTAATGCCTACTACATTTACCATTACCGTGTACCTCCATTATACTGAAAAGCATACTGTCTATGCTATTTTTAAAATTGACATTGAAATCAATCTGTTTTCTCGCATTATTTATTATTTCCATTATACAATTTATATGCTCATTCGTCAAAGTTTCACTGTATCTAATAATCTCATTTAACGCATCAAAATTCAATAGGATTCTTTCGTCTGACTCATCTAATTCCATATAAATCATCACATCTCTATAAAAACTATTGCAAACATCTACAAAATTTAACGCATCTGTCCTTGATTGTATAATCTCATCTGCCAGCAATACAATTCTTACTTTACTTCCATTAGAAACTTCTGCTATGATCCTTATACTTTCATTTCGTTTTTTGACATATGTATCATCCCATAAAATTTTCAATGATTTTCCTATAGAGCCATCGGCACCTTTAGCTGCAAGCCTTATCTGACTTTGGGAGAAGCCTTGAATTATACTCAGGTATTCTATTATAGAAGACTCGTCCACCTTTCGAAATTTAAAAACCTGACATCTGGATTGCATGGTTGGTAACAGGTTGTTTAGATTTTCTACTATTAAGATAAATACAGTATCCTGATTCGGTTCTTCCAGAGTTTTCAAAAAAGCATTCTGGGCTTCATCAGTCATTTTTTCTGCATCTTCAAAGATGATAACTTTATATCCATCTTCAACAGGCTTCTTTGAAACCAGACTGATAACTTCCCATATTTGCTTGATCTTTATACTACTCCCACTAGGTCTAATTATTGTCACATCAGGATAATTTCCGCTTTTTTGTTTCTTACATGAATTACATATTTCACAGGGTATTTCTCCCGTAATTGATTTGCAATTTAGAGCAGCAGAAAATATGGAAGCTGTAAGTTTTCTACCAGATCCAGTAGCCCCATGAAATATATACGCATTGGAGACCTTTCCCTCTTCCACTGCTCTTTTAAGGCTTTTTGTAATTACCTCTTGTCCGATAACATCACTGAAATTCATCCTACACCTGCCAAGTTAAATTTTTTCAAACCTATCGACATCTACTACGAAAATTGTAGCTCCTCCGACTACTATGTCAATTGGATAAGGTATAAAAACTCCTGCAGAACCAGTAGGAGGTATTGGTGTTGTGTAAGTTTGTTTCCTCACCTTACATACTTCCTTTATGATGTCTATTGCTGCATCTACTTTTTCTATATCGACACCCATCAATAATGTTGTATTTCCTTCTTTTAAAAAGCCACCTGTAGACGCAAGTTTAGTACTCCTAAATTTCTTTTCTATGAGTCTTTCTACCAACTCATCAGCATCATCATCATGAACAACTGCAATAACTAGTTTCATAATATATTCCCCTTTCCTTTTTTATTGTTAACCACTTTAATGGTTCTCATGGTATTGTCGCTTATACCATTTATCTTTATGTGATTTATCAAGCAAGTATTAATGTTTTTTAGAACTTCTTCATTTATTATCTCTCCAGGCATTATTAACGGTATTCCAGGAGGATAAGGAATTATAATCTCTCCACATATTCTGCCTATGCTAGCCTTTAATTCTAAAATCTCCGTGCTTTTATAAATTGCTTCATAAGGAAGCATTGCCATTTCAGGGATGCTATCAGCCCTTAAATAAGCTTTATCATTGCTCATGTTTTTATTTGAAGCTCTATAGACCTTTGCTAGTTCTTTCAAAGCCTTAATCAATCTTTCAAAGTATTCCCACTGATCTCCAATTGTAGACACTGCCACAATATTTTGAGAATCAGAAAGCTCCACTTGAATATTGTGCTTTTCCCTTAGCCATTTGTCTGCTTCTGTACCAGAAATATTCAAACCACTAAAGTTTATGACAATCCTAGTAATGTCAATTTCATGTATCCCATTTGAACCTATTCTCTCTATATTCATGCAATATATTCCATCAATTTTATTTATCTCTATTCTTGTAATATTGCACATATTTATTATATCATTTAAAAGCTCCTGTCCGCTACTTTCCATTATATATCTAGCAATGTCCAATGAAGCTAGCATAATATGAGAGGGACTTGTAGTTTGCATAAGTTTTAAAAAAAATCTTAGTTTAGCTGTATCCACTTTATTTGATTTAACGTGACACATGGAGCTTCCCGTAAGTGATGCAAGGGTTTTATGAGTGCTCTGTGTTACAATGTCAGCCCCCGCTTTCAAAGCAGAAATTGGCAGCTTTTCATGGAAAGCAAAATGAGCACCATGGGCCTCATCGACTAAAAGCAATTTTCCATAGCTATGAACTATATCAGCTATGGATTTTATATCTGAACAAGTTCCATAATAAGTAGGATTTGTAATAACTACAGCCTTCGCCTGCGGATTTTGCTTTAAGGCTTCCTCCACTTGTATGGGTGTGATGGCACAGGATATATTTAAAACATCGTCAATTTCAGGAATGATGTATATAGGTTTTAGCCTCCCTAAAATCATAGCCCCTGTTACAGATTTATGGCAGTTTCTAGGTATGATTATGCTATCTCCTGCCTCTGTGACCCCAAGTATCATGGCATATATTCCACAAGTTGTTCCGTTAATAAGAAAAAAAGTTTGATCTGCACCAAAAACCTTTGCTGCCAGCTCTTCTGCTTCCTTTATAGATGTCTCCGGTGCATGAAGGTTATCTATCCCCTCCACTTCAGTAGTATCTAATTCTATTAAATCATCAAACTTGATATTCAGCTTTTTGAAAATATTTCCCATTTTGTGCCCTGGAACATGAAAAGGAACTGTATTAGAATCCTTATATTTTCTTAGGGCATTTAAAATAGGGGTATTCATATTCTATTCTCCTTTATACATGTTTTGATATTTCAACCATTCTGTATCATAAAGATTATTTCCTTCTTTATCAATTAAAACAATAACAGGCATATCTTCAACCCATAACTTTTTTATGGCTTCTGTACCTAGTTCAGGGTATGCTATCACTTCCTCTGATTTTATACACTGTGAGATGAGCACAGCAGCTCCTCCTATAGCACCAAAATAGACTGCATTGTTTTTCTTCATGGCATCTATTACACTTTGACTTCTTTGACCTTTGCCTATCATACCAGCTAGACCAATATCTAAAAGAGTCGGTGTAAATTTATCCATTCTTCCTGAGGTTGTAGGACCGGCTGAACCCACAGCAAACCCTGGCTTTGCTGGACAAGTACCAACATAATAAAGTACTTGATCTACTATATCAAATGGCAGTTTTTCTCCTGATTCTAATGCTTCAATCATTCTCTTATGTGCTGCATCTCTTCCTGTATATATGGTTCCTGTTATATATGCTTTATCTCCAGCTTTTAACTTATCAATGATTGCATCATCAAGAGGGGTATTTATTCTATACTCTTTTTCCATCGATTGCTTCTCCTTTTATATTGTCACTTGTGCATGTCTTGTCGCATGGCAAGAAATATTTACAGCTACAGGTAATCCTGCAATGTGAGTTGGGTAATATTCTATATTTACACCCAAAGCAGTGGTAATGCCTCCAAGACCCTGTGGCCCTATTCCAAGATTATTTATTTTGTTCAAGACCCTTTTTTCTAAATCTTTATAGAATTCATTTGTGTTATGTTGATCTATTGGTCGAAGTAATGATTTTTTAGATAGCAATGCTGCCTTTTCCATGGTTCCACCTATTCCAACTCCAACTATAATTGGAGGACATGGGTTAGGGCCTGCCTTCTTCACCGTTTCTATTACGAATTCTATCACTGCCTCCACTCCATCAGAGGGTTTTAGCATTTTGATTGCACTCATATTTTCGCTTCCAAATCCTTTTGGCATTACTTTTATGTTTATACTTTCTCCTGGTACTATTTCATAATATATAATAGCTGGCGTATTATCTCCAGTGTTTATTCTATTTAAAGGATCATTCACTACACTCTTTCTTAAATAACCTTCTTCGTATGCCTCTTTTACTGCCTGATTGATGCAATCATTTATATCTCCGCCAATAATATGTACATCCTGTCCTATCTCCATAAACACAATTACCATTCCTGTATCTTGGCATATGGCTACTTCATTTTTACTTGCAGCTTCTGCATTAAGAATGATGCTATCTAATATGTCTTTTCCTAAATCAGATACTTCTGCTCTCCTAAAGTCTATAAGTTTATTTTTTATATGGATGCAAAGATGATAATTTGCTTGAAACAGCAGCCTTTTCATAGCAGCTTTAATTTCATCTGTAGTTAATTCTCTCAAAGTTTACTCCCCTTTGCTTTTATATTTTACTAAATAATAATATAAGGTTACCCTTTTGTGTTAATTATAACAAACTATTGTTCATAATATAGATATCAGTGCAATTATTAAATTGATTATTCGCATATATTCTACTATAATGAAAGTGATTAATTCTCTACAAATATAGAAATATACATAGTTTATCGCTTGTATGAAATGGGGTGCATCTATGTTCAAACCCAACATCGAAAAAGATGGTGGCATAATTCTTAGGAGTATTATTATTATTTCTACACTTGGACTAATATTCCTTTTATTCAAGTATGTTTTAGTCTATTTTACACCATTTATATTTGCTTTTCTCATATCATTGGCTATTGAACCTGTAGTTAGATTTTTCGAGGCCTTTAGAATGAAAAGAGGCTTTGCAGTGGCTCTTTCTATTGTTCTTGTATTCTCTAGCGTTATAACCTTAGTTGTATTGGCAGTTACCAATTTATCTATTGAGCTTGTAAAGCTTTATAACAGTCTTCCAGACTACTCTCAGCAGATTTACAATACAGTTGAAGGCCTTCTTCAAAGAGGTCAGGACATTTATTTACAATTACCTCCAGAAGCTTCAACATTATTCCAGGATGTTATTAGAACAGTCTTTGGAAACGCTACTAGTTTACTCAGTAATACTACAAAGGCTGCAATAGAAACAATAAAATGGTTGCCAGGATTCTTGATTGTTCTTTTGATTATGACAATAGCTACTTTCTTTTTGACAAAGGATAAATTTATCTTACAAGCATTTTTATTTAAACAGTTAAGTCCAACATGGTCCAAAAAAATCTCAGTGTTCAAAGATAATGTTTTTAATTCCTTTGTGGGATTTATTAAGGCACAAGCATTACTTATTACTATTACCTTCACTGAATCTTTACTAGGACTTAATATTATCGGTGTCAACTATGCTTTACTTATGGCGGTGATTATTTCCATGGTAGATATACTTCCGGTATTAGGCACTGGAAGCATTTATGTCCCTTGGGCAATAGTAAGCGCTTTGATGGGAAATTACAGACTTGCCTTATCTCTATTGGTACTTTACGGAATCATTTTAGTTGTTAGATATATGATTGAACCTAAGTTAGTAGGAGAACAGCTTGGAATTCATCCTGTTTTAGCCCTGATATCAATGTATGTAGGTCTAAAGACAATAGGTGTAGCAGGTGTTATACTTGGTCCAGCCATGGTTATAATAATCAAAGCTTGTATGACATCGGGAATACTGCCGAAGTTTAAGTAAAATATATAAAAAATGAGCTACACCTCATTATGGAAGTGTAGCTCATTCTTTATATTCCTAGTACCTCTTTTTTTATAATTGAAATAAAAGTCCTTCTAATACTTTGTTGCTAATAAATCTAATGCATTCCTTACAATAAACATCCTAGCATCATGTTCCCTTTCTTCTGTAAGAGTTGGATCCCCTACTGGATGTGGTATAGCTATAGCCCCAACTATTCTTATAGCTCCTACAGATTTTGATATGGGCGTTACAGTACAGATATGTGCAGCTGGTATTCCTATTCTCTCAATCTCTTTGACTATCGTTGCTCCGCAACGAGTGCAGGTTCCTCATGTGCTCGTCATTATTACTGCATCAATACCTGCACCTTTTAATTCTGCTGCAATCTCCTTTCCCATTCGTGTTGAATCTGCTACTGAAGTAGAATTCCCTGTAGTTGTTATAAGATAATCATATAGACTACCTATTTCACCTCCCTTCTCTAATTCTCTTAGCAAATCTAGTGGTACTATTCTGTTTGGATTATCATTGGCATAAACTGGATCATATCCAGCATGCACTGATTCGAACACTCCCTTTTCTAGTGTATTTATTGTTGAGATATCATATTTTTTATAAAACTTAGCTGTGGCTGCAGGCATATGATCGGGATTGCCTTTTGGCACCACACCACCTGTTGTTATAATAGCTAGTTTCATTTTGCTCATATCTAGCACAGGCTCTGCTGGTGTGACTGTTTCATAAGTTGGTATGGGGACCTCTGTTTTATACTCTTTTCCATTCAGCTTTGCAACCAACATATCTAGCGCTCTCTCTGCTCCTGTTTTATCTTTAAAGATATTTACTCTTTTGCCTTTAGGAATATATCCATCTTCTTCAGGACTTATCAAGTCTTTTCCGCTTAGCAACTTATTAGCAGCCAATGTAATCTTAGGAATAGCCTTTTTCATGTCCGCTGCTGACTTGCCAGTTTCGATAATGTATATTCTTTTTCTATAAATTTCCACAGCTGGGTTTTCAATGTATAAACCTGTCAAAGTCAAAATATTATATCTCTCAGCTGCAGCCATGCATAAATCAGCACATGCCATTCCGAATCTTCCCGCATTGAAGGCTGGCCCTGCAATTAACATATCCGGAAGACTTTTATCTAAAAAACCAAATATAGTTTTCTTTGCTTCTTCCATATTCTCTGCATAGTAATTGTCACCACATATAATAGTCCCTATTATTTCAGTATTCTCTAATTTATCTTTATATAGATTTGCTGCACCTACTGCGCCTTCTCTAAACTCAGGTCTCATGCTAGCCTTATCTTCGCCACCTATTTGTCCAAAAAATTGATTTGTATATATAACAACCTTTTTCATTTTCAAACCTCCTATTTAGTCACTGCACTCAATTTGCTGAAACCTTGCAAGTTATGACTCCCCATTATTCCATGGATTTCTATTGTTAATCCTTCATCTGAATGTATTGAACCCACAAAACCCCCTGTTACTCGCTCAATAGCCTTTAAGTCTCCCAGAACCTTATCCATAGGAGGAAGTTCAATTGTAGCATTGCTGTTTCCAGTAGATACGATTGCATCAGCCTCTATTGTTCCGTCAGGAAGTGGTTCAGACATTCCATCTACCCCTGCATCTTCATTGCTTATGAGTACTGTTTTTATTCCTTTTTGTGAAAGCTTTTTGCAAATCATCATAAGATCTGTGGTTGGATTGCCAAAACCCTCCTGAGAGATAACTACTCCATCTACACCAATCATCTCAACAAGCTTTGAAGTTAGGGCAGAATTCCTGTATTTATCATTCAAAGTAGTCATCAATGGATTTAGCACAACACCTACAAAGTTAATTTCTTTTCCATGTCTTTTAAAGCATTCTCTGATTACAGCATTATTTTGATGATGATATGTTGTAGTCTTTGAACCAGGAGATACACAATTTCCGCTAACTATTGCACCATCCATTACCTCTAATGGAGATATCATGCTAGGCAACATCTTCTTTGAATCTTTTCCATAAAAATAAGTATCATGAAGGAGCCCTTGGCTCATGCAAAGATATACATACGCTATCTTAGGGAGCTCTGAATATTTTGTCGCTTTTTCCATAAGGCTTTCCCAATCATATATTTCAGCTTCGTATTCTTCATAACTAAGTCCGATTTTTCCAATATAGTGAGCTGCTTTTATACCTGCAACTCTTACTACTTCTTCATGTTCATGAGGTTCTACACCTTTCTTTTTGTCAATATGAATAACTATATTATTCAAATGAGCGAAAGGTGTATATTCAGTCAATGGCCCACTCATATCAATAATGCCTTCCTGGAAACCTACAATTGGACCTGTAGTTACTACAGCACACCCTTTTAAAACATAAGTAGTCCCACTACCGACTTCATCTATTTTCCCATCCACGCCTGGAAAAGCGTCGCCTTCCAGTTTTGCACGAGGCTCTATTACGTCCTTTACTGGTATGATTCTTATAGATTCACTTGGCCGTGCGATATCAACTCTGATAGTATCAATTCTTTCATCCTGCATTAAATGGTTAATCAAAAGCTCTTTGTTTATATATAGAGTATCTATATCAATTTTATTTTCATGAGCTAGCTTAACATCTTTTATAAGGATATTTCTCAGTTCTAATCTCATTCACTTACCTCCTAACTTATTCATCATTTATAATAAGCAAATATCATGCCAAAATATATTGATAATTTCTATGGAATTTCAAGCTTTTATAAATAGCATTTATATATCAAATTTAAAACATGCCCATTTTCAAGCATATTATTTCTTTCAAGATAAGTAATTATTATATCCATATATTATGGCCATTGAAAACACAGTAATTTTAAATGGCAAATTTAATAATAAATAGTATTGTGAGCAACTTGCCGAATTCTAGGGAAAGTTCACCAAAATTGGGCAAAAAATAAGACCAATCCTCTTTGGTCTTATTTTTTGCCCAATTTATAATTAATCCTCTACCTTAATTTCATATTTATTTATTTTATACTGAAGTGTCTGTCTAGGTACCTTCAATAGTTTTGATGCTTTTGAAATATTATTTCCGCATTTTCTGATTGCTCTGATTATCATTTTCTTTTCAATAAAGTCTACTATTTCATTTAGTGGCTTTATTTCATTAAATCTCAATTCCTCTAGATCCCATTCATCATCATAGCTTTCGTATATCATATCATCGCTAAGATATACAGGTAAATGCTTGATGCCTATCTTCTCATCTCTTGCGATATTAAGTGCTCCCTCTATAACATGTTGAAGCTCTCTCACATTTCCTGGCCAATCATATAAGTCAAACAAGTTTTCGGTCTCTTTATCGATTCCTTTTATCTTTTTTTGATTTTTTTCTTCATATTTTTTTATAAAACATTCTATAAGTACTGGTATATCTTCCTTCCTCGCCCTTAATGGGGTCAGTTTTATACTGTTCACATTGAGTCTGTAATATAAGTCTTCTCTAATTTGCTTTTTACTAATAGCTTCCTTTGGGTTTACATTCATAGCAGCGATTATTCTTACATCTAATTTTTTATCCTTTGTATCTCCTATACGTCTTACGCATCCATCTTGAATCACCCTTAAAAGCTTCGTCTGTAGATTCAAGGGCATAGAATTAATTTCATCTAGAAATAATGTCCCTCCGTGTGCCATCTCAAAAAGTCCTGCTTTATCTACCGCACCAGTAAAAGCGCCCTTTGCCGATCCAAAAAGCAAGGATTCAAATAAGCTCTCTGGCAAAGCTGCACAATTTTGTGCTATGAAAGCTCCTTTTCTTTTCTGACTGCTGTTATGTATAGATTGCACGAACAATTCTTTACCTGTGCCTGTCTCTCCATATACTAAAACTGCTGATTCTCCTTCAGCTATAAGCTTAGCTTTTTCAATATTATCAAGCATATATTCATTTTTTGTAATGATATCATCAAAATTAAACCTCGAAGTTGATTCATTTTGATTCTTTTGTGCTCTTTTTATATCAATTTCAACAGAAGTGACCTTGCTATATTCTTCAGAAAGGTCTCGTATTTTAGTTATATCCTTCGAAAGCTCAATAGCACCTAAAACCTTACCCATTTTCATTATTGGTATCGTTAAGTTTTGGGTATTTAATACTCTTCCCTGAAAGTCAGTAAAAATTTGTTTTTTATTGTATATTGGAATACCTTTCTCAAGGCATTTCATAATTGTGCTTTCTCTGGGGTTTACTGATGGGTACACTTCGAACAAATTTTTATTAATAAGACTACTGAATTCTCTCTCATTGAAGTTATCATCAAAACGAGGATTATATCTAACAGAATAAACAATCCTGCACTTATCATCCACAACACAAATTGCGTCTACAAATTCCATATCTATGTCTAGATCTTTATAGAACCCTGCATACATATATTCACATCCCTAAAGTATTTAAAACTATACTAATATTATAGTACATGATGAGATTATACTAAATAGAATAATCTCATCATGTACTATATATTTAAAGTTTTAAAAATGTTAAAATAATATTTAATATACTCTAATATGAGGTGAATAATATGATTAAATTAAATGGGATTGAGAAAATGAGTGATAAACAAAAATATGATTTTCTCTTGATGCAACTTGAAGGACAATTAAGCTCTGAAAAAGACACTTTGGCAAATCTGTCTAATGCTTCTGCTCTTATCTATGCAATAGTTAAGAGGCTCAATTGGGCTGGTTTTTATTTTATGAAAGATGGAGAATTAGTACTTGGAATGTTCCAAGGTTTGCCTGCCTGTAATCGGATTAATATAGAAAAAGGTGTTTGCGGTGCAGCAGTAAGAGAAATGAAGACTCAGCTTGTACCAAATGTACATGAATTTCCTGGTCATATCGCCTGCGACGGTGCATCAAATTCGGAGCTTGTCGTACCTATTATAAAAGACGGTGTAGTATATGGAGTTTTAGATTTAGACAGTCCTGAATTAAATAGATTTACTGAGTTTGAAAAGTTATATATGGAGAAGTTCGTAGAGAAGTTAAATAAGTACATTGATTGGAAAGAAGTAACTCGAATATAAAAGAAATTTAAAAAAAGCTACACAATACTGTGTAGCTTTTTCTGAACCCGGCGACGACTTACTCTCCCAGGACCCTGCGGTCCAAGTACCATCAGCACTGGAGAGCTTAACTTCTGTGT
>MCHG01000049.1_pt1 | contig 101322 bp, 102 predicted proteins | sample 787351 | NCBI WGS metagenome assembly MCHG01 (sample SAMN05430296, study PRJNA330682) | permafrost metagenome | biome: Cold desert; feature: permafrost; material: soil; isolation source: enrichment culture inoculated with soil incubated with H2/CO2 at 20 degrees... ... | reverse complement strand
AACGCTTAATATCAAAGCCTTTTAAAACCTCATCTATTATTTTATTCTTAAACTCATTGCCCCTATCGGTATTATGCTGAATTCGGCATAATACCGATCAAGGAGTACATTATACGAGCATTCAGTTTATTCGGCTGATTAAAGAAAGTGAAATAAGACAGTCTATGTCCAGAAGGGCGAACTGCTGGGATAATGCTCCACAAGAATCTTTCTACGGTCATATGAAAGATGAAATAGATATTTCACAGTGTTTGACATTTGATGATATTTATCAGGTAATCAGCAGTTGGACTGATTATTACAATAATGACCGGTATCAGTGGGATTTAGCAAAACTGTCGCCAAGAGAGTATTACAAATATCTCATCTCTGGAGTGTATCCCCTGACGATACCAAAAGCAAAAGGTAAAGAGTGAGCATGGGGCTCTGCCCCACACCCCGAGGTTTTACGCTTTGGTTTCCAGAGAGGCGGTATTGAACCAAAGAAAAAAGAAGCAGTGCTGATTTGCACCGCCTCCCTTATAAACCCACAATGGCGCTCAGGGCGCTCCTCAGCGTTGCCTTATCCTCCATTGTGGTAAAGCAAGATTATTATAACAAAATACTTATGTGATTGGAATACTAAAAACCCAAAATGTCCTTGACAAGGGGTACACTTTATAGCATCCTTTCTGCAATTTGAGTATAAAAAATACGCCATTGAAGGGCGGTTATCCATATATGGCTATGTTGTGTCATATATGGATAACCGCCTTATTTTAATTGATCGCATTATATTTCATGACATAAAAACGACATTTCATGCAAAGACACTATTTAGCCGCAGATCAGTTGGTATAATAAATTATATATATGTTTATTATTGCAAGTATGCTGAGGTTGAAGTAAGTGACAAAAGAAAAAGGCTGGCATAGTATGAAATCATTTCGTGAAGGCTTGCAGGTAAAAATAACAAAAGAAATTGGGAGTGTGATTCAAAGTAAAAAAACAATTTGTATTAGCAGGAATTTCAAGTGTAATGTTGATGTTTTTTACTGGAATGTCAGTTGTGGCAATCGCGCCAGGAATGTCTATTGAGGATATAGAAAAATTTGAGGATATGGGGAAAGAGTTAGATAAAATGAACGAGCAGCTTAAAGATATAGACATAGATAAACTGCTCACCGAAGAAAAGACAAACGCCAAGACAAATGATAATACAGAAATAAAAACTAATATGATGATTGATGCAAGTAATACCTATACCTTGGGGCTTCAAAATAACGGTCGAGTTGTTTCAACTGGATTAAATCTTTCTGGTGCTGACAGTGTAAGTGACTGGAGAGCCATTACGATGATGGCAGCAGGCTATGATCATAGCATCGGGCTAATAGTAAAAGTGCAATCAATATGCTGTCAAAGAAGCTATACACATCCGCCGGTGGTGAAATGACAAAGGGGAATGGGAAAGCAAATAGTGCAGCTGTTTCAACTGCTAAAATTTATATTGATGGCAAAGAAAAACCTCTTACAGCTTATACAATGGATGGAAATAATTACTTTAAGTTACGTGATATTATGCAGATATTTGATGTTTATGTGGGCTGGGACGGGGCAAAAAACACAATTATCGTTGATACAAGTAAAGGCTATTAAATTTAAAAAATATGAGGGGGTTATTCATTATGAAAAAGATATTTAGTATTATTTTAGTGCTGGCACTATTTATGAGTATTGTGACATTGCAAGCAGTTGCAGACTACACGTACACAGTGGGTAATGACACAATCACACTTGAAGGTACAAAATCGGGTGATTACACGTACACACTTGACGGCAATAAAAACGCCACTATCACAGGCTATATTGGCAAAGGCGGCAATATAACCATACCAAGCGCCCTAGATGGACACACTGTAACGGTAATTGGGGGCTATGTATTTTTTGGTTGCGAAAGTTTAAAATCGGTTACCATTCCAAGCAGCGTAACTGAAATCCGTGACACTGCATTTAGTTATTGTGATAAGTTAACATCGGTTACCATTCCAAATAGCGTAATATTAATCGGTGAAAGTGCATTTTTGGGTTGCTCCAGTTTAAAGTCAGTTACCATTCCAAACGGTATAAAATCAATCAAAGCTGTTACATTTGCTCAATGTACCAGTTTGACATCGGTTACCATTCCGAGCAGCGTAATTTCAATCGAAAGGCAAGCGTTTCAGGGTTGCACCAGTTTAACATCGGTTACCATTCCAAGCAGCGTAACATCAATCGGTGAAATTGCATTTGAAGGTTGCACTAGTTTAGCATCCGTTACCATTCAAAACAGCGCGGCTACAATTGGTGATAAAGCATTTGTTAAAACACCTTGGTATTCCCGCACTAATGAGTTTACTATCGATGAGAATGGCGTCTTAACTGCTTATAATGGCCTCGGTGGGAATGTCACAATTCCAAGTAGTGTAAAATCAATTGCTGCCAGCTCATTTACTGGTTGTACTACAATAACATCGGTAACAATTCCAAATGGTGTAACTTCAATTGCCGACGGCTCAGCTGGTAGGAGTGCATTTTGGGAGTGCAAAAATTTAACATCGGTAACAATTCCAAACAGTATGACTTATATCGGTACCGCTGCATTTCAAGCTTGCGCCAGCTTGAAATCGATTATCATTCCGAGCAGTATCACTTCAATCAGTGATGACGCATTTCAAGGTTGCACTGGGTTAACATCGGTTACCCTTCCAAACAGCATAACTAAAATCGGTGCTGGTGCATTTAACTTTTGTACCAGCTTAAAATCAGTGACAATCCCAAACAGCGTAACGACGATTGGTATTAATGCATTTATGGCTTGCGAAAACTTAACAACAGTAACAATCCCAAGCAGTGTAACTTGGCTGGATGGTGGTTACATGGGTGCGCCTGATGGTAGCAGCCCATTTGCCCATTGCTATAAGCTTACTGCAATTAATGTTGACAGTAATAATCCAAAATATATGAGTGACGCTGGCATTTTATTTAATAAAGATAAAACAACAATTATGCAGTATCCATCATATAAAGCAGGTACTTCATACACAATACCAAGCAGTGTAACTTCCATGAATAATGGCATATTTATGAATTGCAAGAATTTAAAATCCATTACTATTCCAAACACCATAACTAAAATAAGCGATGGCGCATTTTTATGGTGCTCTAGTTTAACATCGCTTGTCATTCCAAGCAGTGTAACTTATATTGATAATTTCGCATTTAGAGATTGTTTGAGTCTAAAATCCATTACAATACCGCCAAGTGTGACGGCAACTGGTGCTGATCTATTTATGTATTGCCCAAAAGACATGAAAATCTACGGTGTTGCTGGCTCCGATGCACAGAATTTAGCAAAGGATAATGGATTTGCTTTTACAGCTATAAAAGCGCCAGTAGCAGGTGGGACGCCTCTGGCTGTACCATCTGCCACAAAGATGGCCGTAAACGGCGTAAATGTTGCAGTTGATTCCTATATAATAAATGGCAACAACTACATTAAACTTCGTGATCTTGCAGCAATGGTAAACAATACAGATAAAAATTTCAATGTCACTTGGGACGGCGCAAACAATGCAATCAATTTGTTAACACATAAACCATACACAGTAGTTGGCGGTGAAATGGCAAAAGGCGACGGAGCTTCTAAAACACCAGCGCCAAATACATCTAAAATTTATATTGATGGTAAACTAGTTGCACTTACGGCCTATAATATCAGTCAGAATAATTATTTTAAACTTCGCGATGTAATGCAAGTATTTAACATTGCTGTCGGCTATGATAATACAACAAAAACAGCAACTCTGGATACGAGCAAAGGCTATGTGGCTCCTTAACTATACAAAGTGCGTTAGATGATCCTTTTATGTCCTTAATCATGGTATGAATTGGGTTGTTATACTATAAGATGATGCTTGTAGTAAAAACTCCATCTTCAGCGGAGAATGAATAAACTCCGCCGTATTTTTGTGTTATTACAGTGACACTTTTCGTGCCTAAGCCGTGATTTTCTTCATGGGTCAAAGGCATGTCGCCATCAAACTCTAAAATACCTTCATAGCTGTTGGTAATTTGCATAAACAGTTTATTGTTTTTATTTTTGCAGACGATTTTTAAGTATCTGTCATTTACATTTAAAATGCCCTTGCAAGCATTGATTGCATTTTCTATGACATTTCCCAAAATAACGCAAAGATCCATATCTGATATGTGATTTTTCTCGGGGAGATTAATCTGAGTTTCTACTTGGATATCTTCCTTTTTGCATGCATAATATAAGAGTATAAAATCAAATGTGCTTGTATCTTGATACAAGCAGACAAGCTATATAGGATGGAATATGAATAAGAAAGGGATATAGCTTTATAAACCTTGCATATCCAAAGTTTACAAGAACAAATCCGGAAAAAAATAAAACTACTACTACAAATATTTCCATAAGATAGAGGTTCCTCTTATGTTTTATATCATAATCTAAAAGTATATATATCATAAAAATTGCGAAAACAAGGGAAAAAATAGATTTTATATAATCTAACATGTTTACTCATCAAAAGCAAATTTGATATAGGCGGATTTAACGGCATTATAGCTAGCCTTTGCCATTGGCATTAAAGCAAGGGATTGGATTTTAAGTTCTCCTTGATTGATAGTTTGAATATGATTCATATTGATGATGTAAGAACGATGTGTCTTGATAAAGCAAGGATAGGAAAGAAGCTCCTTTTCTAGTTCGGACATAGATCCAACTGCCTCTATCACTGAACCATCGGTCAAATGATAGAGGATGGTTCTGCCGATAATCTCAGCAAATTCCAATCTGCTAATATATATTCTAGTCAGACCTGTTTTGCTTTTTAACAAAAAACTCGCACTCAATTGAATTTCTGTCTCAGAAATCACCTTGCCCAAAAGGATAAACAACCTTTCCTTATCAATAGGCTTTACTTCGTAATAATACGCATTCGCGGAATACGACTCAACTGCAAACTCAGGAGAAGAGGTCATAAAGATGATTTTAACATCCTGATTGAATTGTCATATTTCCTTCGCCGCATCTATTCCCGTCATAAAAGGCATTAAAATATCTAATAGCACCAAATCGTATGGCTCTCCATTTTCCATTGTTGCAATTAAATCAATAGCACTATGAAATGCCGTGAATTGAATTTGATTTTTATTTCTTTGTAAAGATTGATAGTCTCCTATGATAGAAACCACATTTGAGAGATCTTCTATATTATCATCGCAAATAGCTATTTTTAGCATAAAACACTTCCCTTAATTTGTTTATATGCTTATACTATAACATAACATTTTAATATGAAATAGTCGTTTTATATTAAAATATGTCGATTCACGCAAATGACATTTTTTATTGGTAAGTGGACCATTTTTCAGTTGGGCAAATAAAGTGTCGAAAATTACAAATTATGCTTTTATTGCCCAACGCAATTTAGCAGAACGAGCACGACTATTGGTATTACATTCTTCCGATGATGGCCGAATAGGACCGGGAGCTATTTCACGATAGACGCCTTCACGGAAAAAGTGTTGAAAAGATTTTTTAACGAGACGATCTTCTCCTGAATGAAATGAAAGTATAGCAACGCGCCCACCTTCAGCAAGGGTAGCAGGAAGTTTTTCTAAAAATTCATATAACACTTCAAATTCACTATTGACATCAATTCGCAACGCTTGAAAGCATCGTTGACAGGATTTTTTAATCTCATCTTTTCGTTTGTTTTCCGGAATGAATTTCAGAGCATCAGTGATAATTTGTCGGAGCTGTGTTGTTGTTGATATGTCTATTCCTTTTTTAATTTCAGAAATAATGGCGCGAGCGATTACTGTGGCATTAGGTTCGTCCGAGTTTCTTATCAACATACCTTCTAATTCATCTTGCGAAATAGTTTTTAAACGAGCTGCGGCAGATATACCTCTTTTAGGATTCAGCCGTAAGTCTAATGGCCCTTCCCGTTTAAATGAAAACCCTCTTTCAGGATTGTCTATTTGCATAGAAGAGACACCCAAATCTGCCAATATAAAATTCAATAGCCCTGATTCGAGAGCTATTTGATCTATTTCGGAAAAGTTCATTTGTTTAATCGTTAAAATTTCAGAGCCATAACCTAATCTCCCTAAACGCTCTTGGGTGCGCGGTAATTCAAAAGAATCTACATCAATTGCATACAAGTGTCCCTTTGAATTTAAACATTTAAGCATCTCTAAAGTATGGCCTCCATAACCTAGTGTTGCATCTAATCCAGTTTGTCCCGGAGTGATTTGCAAGAATTCTAATATTTCTTTTACGCAAATTGAACGATGCATACCGGCAGGAGTATTGCCCTTTTGAATAGCTTTTTCCACAGCATCGGCATATTTCTCCGGTTGCAGTTCTTTATATTTTTCTTTAAAAGCTTTAGGGTGAGTGCCTTTATATCGAATACGTCGCTGATGTTTTTGCTCTTGATTATCCATTGCGTAACGAAAGGAATTTAGCGTTTATGAATTCGAAATTAGAAACTGATGTTATATAAAACGTTGGGCTCATTCTTTCTCCCACCTTTTTAAATATATTTTTGTAATGTTGTTATAAATCGTATGATATCAAATACAATTCATAAAAGCAAACTTACATAGAAAAAAATCAGTCAGAAAAATCAAAGCCTATAGTTGATGAAGATATAAATACAATTTAAATATTCATACGGAAAAATGAAGAAGAGTAGGTTTACCATTAACAAGGATGTTCACCTTAGCATCCTCAGCAAAGAAACACGTCTTAAATTTTCAGATATAGAAAAACATAATTGTACTGATTGGCTTATAAATCATAAAATTTAACGATTACATATAAATCACACTTAAGTCCCTCTATATCTTCACGTTTGCGTGATATAATAATAAATAAATTCACGTTTGAGTGGAAAGGGGGGCGGAGATGAAAGAGAAAATCAAAAACATTTCGATTACTCTCAAAGAATATGATAAGCTTACTATGAAGCCCTTTGATGGCAAAGTACTGGCTGGCGAAGGTACAAATATAAAAACTGATAGGGAAACTCAATGCATGTTAAGGTAGTTGTTTTGATAGAACGGAAATAGGTATTGTATCAAAGATAGTAAAGGATTTTAAGTAAAAAATGACGAGTAAATAAAATTATTTGTATGGAGGTAAAGATGGCTAGAAATCAAAGTGTAAATGGAAATTTTAATTACAATAATATAGACAAAAAGAATAAGAACTTTATGTATAAAAATCTTCAAAGAAGTAATTGCTATAATAGCGATTTTTCAAATTCAAATTTTGATTATGTAAGTTTTAGAGGCGCACATTTTAAATCATGTGATTTTTTCGGGTGTACCTTTAGATGGGCAGAATTCATTGGAACGAATTTCAAAGATAGCATTTTCAAAAATGCTATCTTTGAAAATGCTATCTTTGACTCCGTAAATTTAGATGGAGCTAATTTCAAAGATGCGGAATTTAAAAACACCATCTTTTTATCTACCAATACTGAGAAAGCTATAAATTTAAATTTGAAAAATTTTAATATTAAAATTTTTCATGAGATTCCACAATTAGAAATTAGTGAAGAACTTGAGATGGCTGTTAAAAATATAATGAGAAATGACTATGTAAAAAAGGCAAGAGTTTTTGATACAAAAGACGGTAATTTAAACGTATTAAGCTTAATGATCTTATTAGATAACTTTGATGAGCCAACGTTGACTAAAGGATTAAATATCATAGAAGTTCAACTAGATAGAGCTTTTTACACATTAAGCTATGTAATCAAGTTGCTAAAAAATTATCAAATAGAGGGAATTCTTTAATCAACTAATAAAACATCAATTATATCATCTCACTACACGTAGGTGAGATTTGTTTTGGCGCAAAACTTTCAACTTTTTTGTTAATCTTAATAATTTTCACCATTACAATTTCTTTTACTGCAATGGCCACAATAACGTCACCCACCATCATCGGAGTGCCGGAGTACTTTGGGGTATCCCTTTACATTAGAGATGTGTTTTTCTTCACAGTCAGCGCTCCTGACGATATTCTTGAATTAACGGGCAGACTGCCCAGAGAAACTCAGGACTTGAATGCTATGACGGCAGAATCAGTATGGACAGAGGTCTGGATGAGAAAGGTCGGAGAAAAGGATTTCAAGATGATTAACAATAATTCGTTTTTTGGTAATGAATAAATTTTAGTTGGTGTAGACGACTACTTTGACAAAACAAAGCAAAGCTACGACACTGAAAGTTATGAGATAAAAATCCGGTATAAGATCGACCTAAGATCATATAAACAAAGGGTATCGATAATTTAACAGTCAAGGGAAGTATCTTTTATTATTTCCTGAGCTACAAGCTTACTTGAAAGCAATACAATTGAAACCCCCGGACCAGGATGAACAGAGCTTCCCACAAAATATAAGTTTTTGACGCTTTCGGATTTTAAATGGGGTCTAAAATAGTTTGTTTGTTTTAGGGTTGGGCTTAGTCCGAAGGCAGTACCGACATAGGAATTAAAGCTATTCCTTAAATCTTCAGGCGTAAGGTAGCTTTCATATAGAATGTTTTCTTCTATATCTTCTAGACCTTGAATATTTTTGAGGGCAGAAATAGTTCTATTTCTCAAGAATTTAATTGTGCGCTCATCCCAAATTATATTATTAGAAAATAAATTTGGGACACGTACTACTATATTTAAGCATTCACCATTGATTCTTATCATGCTGCTATCAGCTTTTGTAGGACAATATATATAAAAAGAAGGGTCAATTGGTAAGCTGCCTGTAAAAGCAAAATCGATATTTTTTTTAAAATCATGATTTAAATATAGGTTGTGGATTGAAAGCTGAGAATATTTTTTCTTTAAACCTAAATAAATAATAAAGGTGGAGCACGAGTATTTCATATTTTTTAATTTACTAGATGTATATTTTCCCTTATGAGAATCACTTTTTATGAGGTTATCCATTGTATAAGGAAAGTCGGCATTGCTTATTATTATATCACCAAAGACTTCTTCTTTATCTTTAAGTTTTATACCAACAGCCCTGTCTTCAGAGATTAAAATTTCATCGACAGCATAATTTGTTATAATTTTTCCTCCTAATTGGTAAATAACTTTTTCTAAGGCCTTTACATATGAGTACATTCCACCTTTTAAATGCCACAGACCATACAGTTGAGATACTACAGGAACTAAAGTATAAATACTAGGTCCTTCAAAGGGTGATATTCCTACATATAAGGCCTGATAACATAAAAAATTTCGCAACTTTTCGTCCTTCACATATTTTGAAATTAATTGATATGAGGTAGAAAAAGATTTTGTTTTAAAGGAATTCATCAAGGAGGAAGGCTTAAAAAAGTCTATAGGATTTTCAAAGGTCTTTTGTAAAAAATGATCATTTGCAATCATATATCTTTCATATACTTCGGATAATAATTTTAAGTATCCAATAGAATCCTCTGTTGAAATTGATTCTAATGTTTTTATTAATGACACTAAATCACTTGTAAAATCATAATGAACTCCATCAGAATAAAAACATCGATAGGTGGGATCAACTTTAATAAAATCTAAATAGTCCTTATAATTTAGATTTGCATAACTAAAAACTTCTTCATATATTTCTCTGTTCATTAGAATTGATGCTGTTAAATCAAACGTGAAAGGTTCATGAACCAATTGATTTGTTTTACCGCCGATAGTTCTTTGTTTTTCATAGATATTAACATCGTATCCTTTGCTAAGCAATCTTACCGCTACAGATAAACCACCTATACCTGAACCTATAATTATTACTAATTTTTTCATTCGTTCACCTCAATTACAAATTATATAGAGTTATTATTCGTATTATTTCTCGGGCTATTCTTTTGCAAGCCCTACTACAAACAATAGAATAGTGGTTGCCTCAATTGGCTTTTGGGGAATGTATATCAATTACGCCTGTGCTACTGTTGCACTATTCTTGATTTTAAATTGTTGGAGCAATATCTATAAAAAGTACTGGTCAAAGGAAACGGGAACAGGTTCACTTGTGAAGAAGGGCGTATAGGCAGTATATGAAAACAACAAAAATGTTTATTCCTTTTATTGTGGGACAGAAAAATATCTTATAAAGAAAAAATATTTATAATAGTAATTTGCATATTTACTCTCGTTGTTATCCAGACACCGCCGGTTTTTATTCCCAGTTTGACTATAATCACCTAGACACAGAAATTCATGCAATTAATAGGGAGAAAATTATATAAAAAGAATTAAAACGAAGATCATAATTTCAAACCAATAAATGGAGCGTATATAGTAGCGAGAATGACACTAAGCTAGAAACTGAAGAAAAAATAATTTTTATAATTTGTAAGTATTGAAAAAATAAGTTGACTATAATTAAAATCTTTGATATGATAATAAAAATTATTTAAACAAATATTACAAACATTATAAATATTTAAACAAGTGAGGAACGTATGATGGAAAACATTATTAGGAAGGGAATGGCACAACAATTATATTTTAGCATGTATTTTAGCCTGGGCTTTTATTATAGCGCTGGTTATTTATATTGTGAAAATATATGGACTTCCTTTTTTAATGAGAGTAGTACAAAAATACGAATCTTACATGTAGGTTAACGAGACGCAAATTTTTAATTAGCGCTGAGCTACAATAGTAGATGTATGAAGAAGACTCATTAGTGGGTCTTCTTTTTTTATATAAAAATACACAAAAAAATGGAGGAATAAGAAATGATAGTAATTATGGACCCAAAAACACCAGAAACAGAAATTGAAAGAATAAAAAAGAGGATTGAGGCGAAAGGTTGTACTGTTCATTGGAGTCAAGGAGAAACACAAAGCGTACTTGGATTAGTAGGGGATACAAGTCAGATTGATCCAATTCAACTAGAAGCAAATGAAAACGTAAAAAAAGTAGTGAGAGTATTGGAGCCTTTTAAACGAGCAAACAAACTTTTTCATCCACAGGACACGGTTATAAAAGTTGATAATGAGGTTATTGGTGGAAATAAAATTGCAATTATAGCGGGTCCTTGTTCTGTAGAAAGTGAAGAACAAATTGTTAGTATAGCAGAAAGTGTAAAAAAATCAGGAGCTACTTTTTTAAGAGGTGGCGCATACAAACCAAGAACTTCTCCATACAGCTTTCAAGGGATGCAAGAAGATGGACTAAGACTTCTTAGGCTAGCAAAAGAAAAAACAGGGCTACCTATTGTAACAGAACTAATGTCTACTAAGGCAATAGATAAAGTGGCCGAATATGCAGATATCATACAAATTGGTGCAAGAAATATGCAAAACTTTGATTTGTTAAAAGAAGTTGGAAGGCTAAGGAAACCGATTCTCTTAAAGAGAGGATTAAGTGCTACCATTGAAGAATTTCTTATGTCAGCAGAATATATCATGGCAGAAGGAAATGAACAGGTCATTCTTTGTGAGAGAGGGATTCGAACTTTTGAAACATACACAAGAAATACTTTAGATTTAAGTATTGTACCAGCTATAAAAAAATTAAGTCATCTTCCAATTATTATTGATCCAAGTCATGCTGCCGGAATGTGGTGGATGGTAGAATCACTTTCAAAAGCAGCCATTGCTGTTGGTGCAGATGGTTTAATGATTGAGGTGCATAATGATCCTGCCAATGCAATGTGTGATGGAGCGCAATCTATTAAACCAGAACGTTTTGATTCTTTAGTTCAAAAATTACGACAAATTGCGAAAATAGAGGGTAGATGTATATAATAGAATGAGGTGGTGTGACAGTAAATGGACGGGGTAGACTTTAATATAACAGTAGTTGGACTAGGGCTAATAGGCGGCTCTTTTGCAATGGCACTAAAGGAGTTAAGGCCTAAAAATTTATGGGGAATAGATATAGATATTAATGTTATTGAAACTGCAGAGAATATGGGAATTATAGATAAGGGGTATAGTAATGGCGAAGTTCCATTAAAAAAATCAGACATCGTAATTATTGCATTGCATCCCAATCTTACAGAAAGGTTTATAAAAGAAAATAATGAATTTTTTAAGAGTGGAGCCATTATTACAGACACTGCAGGTATAAAAAACACACTGGTAACGAATATCAATACATTTATTCGTAAGGATGTAGATTTTATTGGAGGGCACCCTATGGCTGGAAGAGAAAGCAAAGGGCTTGCTTGTGCACGTAAGGATATATTTCATAATGCAAATTATATCCTTACGCCTACCGAAAAGAATAATATAGAGAATATAAACATTTTAGAGTCTATAATAAAAAAAATAGGTTGTAAAAATGTAGTTAAAATACAACCTAGGGTTCATGATGAAATAATAGCATACACAAGCCATCTTCCCCATATCATAGCGGCAGCCTTAGTGAATAGTGACGAGCTGTCTATAGAAACTGAAAAATTTATTGCAGGTGGATTTAAGGATGTTACAAGGATTGCAGATACCAATGCAGTTTTATGGACAGAGCTGCTGATGTGCAATGCTGAAAACGTAATAGATAAGCTAGAAATTTTTGAAAAAAATATAAAAGTAATGAAAAATGCTTTAATAGAGAAAAATGAAGCGATTATAAAAGCTGAATTTAAAAGTGCAGGAGTAAGGAGAAGGGAGCTATCATAGTGAAAAAAGCGCACAGCATAGTAGTAAATCTTCCGGAGAAACAATACCCCATATATATAGAGAGCGGGTTAATCCAAAACATTGGAAGTGAGATAAAAAAAATATATGTGAATAAAAAGGTATTCATTATAACAGATCATAATGTGGAATCCTTATATGGCTGTAAAATAGAAGACAGTTTAAGAAAAGAAGGTTTTGTTGTAAAGAAAGTTATAATAGAACCAGGGGAAAAGAGCAAATCTTTTGAGACATTAATGGAAGTCTGTGAGGAGATTTTAGAATTTGGATTAGCTAGAGGAGATTTAATGATTGCCTTTGGTGGAGGCGTAGTTGGTGACTTAGGTGGTTTTGCTGCTTCTATATTGCTACGAGGGATCGCTTTTATACAGATTCCAACCACACTCCTTGCTCAAATTGACAGCAGCGTGGGAGGTAAAGTAGCTATAAATTCTAGAAACGGTAAAAACTTGATAGGGAGTTTTTATCAACCAGAAGCTGTATTTATTGATCCAGACTTTTTAAACACCTTAAGCGAAAGAGTTTTTAACGATGGTATGGCTGAGGTAATAAAATGTGCTGCAATTAAAGATGAAAAATTGTTTTATGAGCTTTTAGCGTATGATACAAAGGAAGCATTGATGAATAATATAGGACAACTCATTTATACCTGCTGCAATATTAAAAAAAATGTTGTGGAAGTGGATGAAAAAGATATAGGAGAGAGAATGCTTCTTAATTTTGGACATACAATAGGTCATGCCGTAGAAAAAATGTTTCATTATGAAACTTACACCCATGGTGAGGCTGTTGCAATGGGCATGATTGCAATTACAAAAAATAGTGAAATCCTTGGCATTACTGAAAAAGGTTCTTTAAAACTTTTAATAGAACTTATAAGTAAATATAACCTCCAGATTGAATTACCTTATATGGATGAGGATGAATTTTTTAAAGCTCTTTTATTAGATAAAAAAAATATCAACGAGAATATGAACTTGATTCTACTTAAGAAAATAGGATGTGGGGTTATACAAAAAATAAATCCAGTGCATATGAATAAATATGTGGGCTTAAATAAGGAGGGGGAGTAAGTTAAATGAATACTATTACAATAACACCATCTATGCTACAGGGGAAAATTTCAGTTCCACCCTCAAAGAGCCTTTCTCATAGAGCTATTATCGCCGCTGGACTTGCCAGTGATAGTTGTAATATAGAAAATGTAGTGTTTTCAGAGGATATTTTAGCTACCTGCAATGCAATGAGGGACATAGGGGTATCGGTCACTGAGAATGAAAACAATGTAATTATAAAGGGAAATAACTTCTCAAATACGATGAAAAATGAAATCGATTGTGCAGAATCTGGCTCCACTTTGCGATTCTTAATTCCTATAGTTCTTTTGACTGGAAAAGAACTCACTTTTATTGGCAAAGGAAGATTAGCTCAGCGGCCCCTTACTCCTTACTATAAAATGTTTAAAGAGCAAGATATAAGATATAGTTGCGATGAAGGTTTACCTCTTACAGTACAAGGGAAGCTTAAGGCTGGTGTGTATAAAGTGCCAGGAAACATAAGTTCCCAATTTATAACTGGACTTCTCTTTGCACTTCCACTTTTAAATGGAGATTCAAAGATCATTGTGACTACAGAGTTAGAATCAAAGTCATATGTGGACTTAACAATAGATATACTAAGTAAGTTTTCTGTACAAATAGAAAATATAGGATATAAGGAAATTAACATTATGGGCAATCAGAAATATATTGCTAGGAATTACAGAGTAGAAGGAGATTTCTCTCAAGCAGCGTTCTGGCTTGTAGCAGGAATTTTAGGGGGAGAAATTCAGTGTGAAGATATGAATATAAACTCTCTTCAAGGAGATCTAGCAATTGTAGATTTTATTGCGAGAATGGGTGGGAATATATCTATAGAAGGTGACAAGATTAAAACGCAAAAATCAAGGACAGTGGGAATAATCATTGATGCGGCAAACTGTCCTGATTTGGTTCCGATTTTAGCAGTGTTGGCTTCCTTAAGCGACGGAACAACGGAGATCATAAATGCTGGTAGACTTCGTATAAAGGAATGTGATAGATTAAAAGCTATGGCTACAGAATTAACTAAGCTTGGTGGGGATGTAGTGGAGACAGAAGATGGACTTGTTATTCATGGAAAAGAAAATTTAAAGGGCGGTACTGTGAACAGCTATAATGATCATCGTATTGCTATGGCGCTATCTGTGGCTTCTATAAGATGCAGCCAGCCAGTAATCATTACTGATAGTGCTTGTATAAAAAAATCTTATCCAAAATTTTATAAGGATTTTGCAATGCTAGGAGGTAAAGTAGATGAGTGGAGTTTGGGGCAACAAAGTTAAGTATTCTATATTTGGTGAATCACATGGAACGGGTGTAGGAATTAACATAGATGGATTGCCTTCTGGAATAAAGCTTGATTTAGATGCGATTACTTTTGAAATGAAGAGAAGAGCACCAGGGCAGGATGATCTATCTACAACCAGAAAAGAAAAGGATGAATTTCAGATTATAAGTGGATATTTTAATCAACGAACCACAGGAACGCCACTGTGTGCAATGATTTGGAATACAGATATGCAATCTAAAGATTATGCACAATTAAAAACGATCATAAGGCCAGGCCATGCAGATTATACAGGTAGTGTAAAATACGCTGGGTTTAATGATTTTAGAGGTGGAGGACATTTTTCAGGACGTTTAACAGCTCCTTTGGTTTTTGCTGGAGCCATTGCAAAACAGATTTTAAAGGAAAAGGGAATTGAAATTGGAGGGCATATCTATCAAATTGCTGGCATATATGATTCTCCCTTTGATAAAGTAAGCATAAATTCACAACTATTAAAAATGACAAGTCAGCGTAAATTTTCAGTAATAGACCAGAATAAAGGCGATGAAATGATTACTGCTATACATAACGCAAAGCAGCAACAGGATTCTGTAGGTGGCGTCATAGAATGTGCCATATTAAATTTGCCAGCAGGATTAGGGTCTCCTTTCTTCGACTCTGTAGAAAGCTTGCTTGCGCATCTTTTGTTTTCCATACCTGGCGTAAAGGGTGTAGAATTTGGAACAGGCTTTGGTATGGCACAAATGAGTGGTTCAGAGGCCAATGATGAGTTTTATATGGAGGAAGATAAGGTTAAAACATTTACCAATCACAATGGGGGTATTTTAGGAGGAATTACAAATGGAATGCCACTGGTTTTCAAAGCTGCATTTAAACCAACTGCGTCAATTGGAAAACTTCAAAAAACCATTGAACTAGACAAAAGGGAAAACACCCAGATAAGCGTATTGGGACGACATGATCCTTGCATCGTGCAAAGAGCACTACCAGTAGTTGAAGCTGTGGCAGCTATGGTCATTCTAGATTTGTTGTAGAATGATGAATGAAGAAGGCCAATAAATTTTTGAGATTTTATACAGAAATACTATTTAGTGTTTAAAGGAGATAAAATGAAGGATTTAGAAGTATGGAGAAGTGAAATTGATGGGATAGATAGCAAGCTTATTAAGCTATTTGAACAAAGGATGGAAATCGCACTTCGTATTGCGAAGTACAAGAAAGAAAACAATATAGATGTATTAAATGCAAGTAGAGAACAAGAGGTACTATCAAGAGGAGAAAGGCAGCTCTGCAATAAAAATCTAAAACAATCTCTCCACAAGTTTTTAAACTGTATTATGGAAATAAGTAAAGAGGTCCAAAGCGAAGTCTTATGTTCATCAGTAAAAAAGGTAAACTTGAATAATGAGCTGATTGTAGGCTTTCAAGGTGTGGCTGGGTCTTTCAGTGAACAAGCGCTTTTAGATTACTTTGGTGAAAATACTAAGACGAAAGCCGTAAATGAATTTGAAGACATATTTACAGAATTAGAAAGTGAATCCATAAAATATGGGATTCTTCCTATTGAAAATTCTTCAACTGGAGGGGTTACGGAGGTATATGATTTGCTAAATAAATATGACTTTAAAATAGTAGGAGAAGTGTGCTTAAAAGTGTATCATAATTTAATGGCCATTCCAGGCGCAAGTATAGAGGATATTACAGAGGTATATTCCCATTCTCAAGCGATTAGTCAATGTAGTGAATTTTTAAAGTCAAAAAACTCTTGGACCCTGGTTCCCTTTTGCAACACTGCGAAAAGTGCGGAGCTTGTATATAATGCTAAGAAAAAGTTCAAGGCTGCAATAGGAAGCAGAAGGGCAGCAGAGCTTTATAATTTAAATATTCTTGCTAGTAACATAAATTCTAATAGTAAAAACACCACACGCTTTATTATTATTTCGAAGAATATGGAGGTAAGTAGTGAATGCAATAAAACCAGTGTGATTTTTGTTACGCCTCACAGAGCTGGGTCACTATATAATATTTTACGTCATTTTGCAGAAAATAATTTAAACCTGCTTAAAATAGAATCAAGACCCATATGGGATAAACCATGGGAATACTTCTTTTATATAGATTTTGAGGGTAATTTAGATGAAAACACTGTAAAAGAGGCTATGATTAAAATAAGAGAATCAAGTAGTTATTTTAAAATTCTTGGAAACTACAAGAGATGCCTTAAGTGAGGAGGTAAGTTTATGGGTATATATGGACTTTTGGGTGAAAGCTTAACACACAGCATCTCTCCTATGATACATTCTGAAATTTTTAAGGGAATAATGGTAGAAGGAACCTATAAATTATTTGAGGTTCAAAAGGAAGAAGTGGAAAGTACTATAAATAAATTTAAGAATATTGGTGTAGTAGGAGTAAATGTGACGATTCCCTATAAAACAACGGTTATGAAATATATCAATGAAACCTCTGATAGAGCAAAGAAAATTGGAGCGGTGAATACAATTTGTTTTAAGAATCAGAGAACCATTGGATATAATACGGATTATATTGGTTTTGGAATGATGCTAAAATACAATGATATAGAACTTTACAATAAAAAAGCAGTGCTTTTAGGTAGTGGTGGAGCTGCAAAGGCAGTAATTCAATATCTTATAGATAGTGGAATCGGTGAAATAACAATTGTGAGTAGAGGGGCTAATAGAATAGAGGACATACATGATAAAAAGGAATTTAATATGATACCTTATGAGGAGATGTCCTATTTGAAAGATAAGGATATTATTATAAACTGTACACCTTGTGGAATGTATCCTAGTGTAGATAACTGTCCAATTGAAAAAAGCAGCATAGCTAAATTTTCTACAGTTGTTGATTTAATATATAATCCAAAAGAAACCTTGCTTCTAAAGCGTGCAAAGGAATTGGATAGAAAGGCTGTTAATGGTTTATATATGCTTATAGGACAAGCCATTGCAGCTCAGGAACTATGGCATGATATAAAAATAAATAAGGAAACTATAAACAATGTTTATGAGAGATTGAACGAGGAAGCATATGGAGGATAAAAGCATAGTATTGATTGGTATAACTGGTTGTGGAAAAACAACAATAGGAAACCTTTTGGCAGAAAAACTCCAATTGCCCTTTTATGATGTGGATCAGTATATAGAAAAGAAGCAAGGGAAAAGCATAAAGGATATTTTTATAAAGGGGGAAGCGTATTTTAGAAAAATAGAGAGCATAGCCCTAGAGGAAATTTTATATAAGAGAGGCTGTAAGGTAATTTCTACTGGGGGTGGTGTGGTCAAAATTGCTAAGAATATGGAACTTTTTGGGAACAACTTCATTGTAATATTCTTAAATAGAAATATAGAAGCAATTGTAGGAGATATTGATGTGAGTAATCGCCCATTGTTATCCAAAGATTTGTCAAAAATATATGAGTTGTATGAGCAGCGGCTCCCACTTTATAGAAAATATTGCGATTTTGAAATAAAAAACAAGGAAAGTGTAGAAGAAATAATAGATGAAATATTATATATTTTGAGGTGAAGTTATGAGAATATTAATTATAAATGGACCCAATATTAATCTCTTAGGAATTAGAGAAGTGAATGTATACGGCAACACGAATTATAAGCAAATGTGTGATGATTTATATATGGCAGCAAAAGAGTTATCTATAGAGCTAAATATCGTTCAGAGCAACATAGAAGGAGAATTGATTAATTTTATACAGGATGCCTATTCTAAATATGATGGAATCATTATAAACCCAGGTGCCTATACTCATTATAGCATTGCCATTTATGATGCGCTGAAAGCTGTGGCAATTCCAACGGTAGAAGTACATATAAGTAATATACATGCAAGAGAAGAATTTAGAAAAACCTCAGTGACAGCCCCAGCTTGTATAGGGCAACTTTGCGGATTCGGTGTTTATGGATATACTATGGCATTAAATGCTTTTGTGGAATCAAATCCCATCCACGCCACCATATTTGAATGATTGAACTACTCAAAAACGAGTAGTTTTTTATTTTTTGTACATGTTTTATTAGGCTTATGAGGAAGAGGCAATAAAAGTGACATGGAAGCTGTATATCTCTCACATTCCACCTAGCTGTTTGCCTGTGAGGAAGATGTTCGTAGCTATAATCTTGATAATATAAGTTTAACAATAGAAACAAACAAGATTTATGGGCTTCTGGGCAGGAGTTTTTTTATAGTATTGATTTACTAAGAATGATGGTATATGTATACTATAGTAGAGTTATATATAATGAATATTCCAGATGAGATACTATCATTTTATTGAGTTGTTTATAAAATATAGCAAAAATATAAATAGGGAGGTACATGAGCGTGAGTGACAACCTGAAAAAGAGAGGAATATGTACATTTTTAGTAATTTCTATCACAATGTCCCAAATAAGTGGAATAACACCTGTATTTGCGGATACTCAAAAAATACAAACTCAGACAATCAATGCGGGATCTACGAATATAGCTGTTATAAAGAATGATGGAAGCCTTTGGGCGTGGGGAAATAATATTTCTGGACAGTTGGGCGATGGTTCGACGACAGCGAGTGCGTTACCAGTAAAGGCTATGGATAATAATGTGGTAGCAGTCAGTGGTGATTCACATACGGCTGTTATAAAAACCGATGGAAGCCTTTGGACTTGGGGATATAACGGATTAGGACAGCTGGGAGATGGTACGAATACAGATAGGCATACACCAAAAAAGGTAATGGATAAAATTGTCGCAGTTAGCGCAGGGGATAGTTATACGGCTGTCATAAAAACTGACAGAAGCCTCTGGACGTGGGGATCAAATAATTATGGGCAACTGGGAAATGGTAAGATTGATGGTATGTCTACAGCAGGGATCAAACCAGCTAAGGTGATGGACAAGGTAATGGCAGTCAGCGCAGGTACTGATCATGCGGCTGCTATAAAGACTGATGGTAGTCTTTGGACATGGGGGCAGAATTGGGCAGGGCAGCTGGGAGATAATATAGCGACATTTTGGTACACACCGAAAAAAGTGATGGATAAGGTAGCAGCAGTTACCACTGGCTTTGCTTATACAGCTGCTATAAAAACCGATGGCAGCCTTTGGACATGGGGATCTAATAGATCTGGGCAGCTTGGAGACGGTACAAATACAAACAGGTATACACCGAAAAAGGTGATGGATAATGTAGCGTCAGTCAGTGCAAGCATTTCTTGCACAGCAGCCATAAAAACTGACGGTAGCCTTTGGACATGGGGATCGAATAATGCTGGACAGCTGGGAGACGGTACCAATAGAGATAAAAATACACCTGTAAAGGTGATGGATGATGTTATAGCAGTCAGTATAAGCAATTCGTATACAACGATCATAAAAACTGATGGAAGCCTTTGGATATGCGGAGACAATTGGATAAATCCATATAGTAACGTTCCGATAAAAATACTAGAAGATGTTTCTTTAGGCAACTCTGTTTTGCAGAAAACCTTGTCTTACGAAGTTAAGGATAGTATTAAAGTGTTGCTAAATAATCAACAAATCACTTTCGGGCAGCCTCCTATTATCAAAGATAGTCAGATCCTTGTTCCTGCTAGAGAGATTTTTGAAAGCATGGGAGCAGCAGTTAAATGGAATGGAGCTACCCAAACCATTACAGCAACAAAAGGTGATGTTAATATTATCATGCAGATTGATTTTAACATCATATCAAGAAATGGACAACAAAGTAAACTTGATGTTTCTCCCCAAATAATAAATGGTAAGACCTTTGTCCCTGCTAAAGCGGTTGCTGACGCTTTAAGTGCATACTTTGATTGGGATGAAAATAAACAAATGGTGTCTATAGCAACATTAGATACTAAATTATCAAAGTCATATGTTAAATATGAAGAAAAAATGAAAACCTACGGATTTGATAAGCTGTATAATAACAAAAGGGCGGATACGAATGAACCTGTTACAAAAGCAGAAGCGTTAAAGCTAGCGCTAGGTGCAGTTTTTAATACTAATGATATATCTGGATTTGCTGCAGAGAATAATGAATATGAAAATGCAATTTGGGTTAAATTTGCAAAAGACAGTGAAATAGCAAAAGAAGACATAAACAGTAGCAATTTTGCTCACAAGGCAAAGTACATAGATGTTATAACATATTTTGAAAATTGTAAAATGAAGTTTCTAAAAGAACAACCTATTAAAGCTGCTGAAGTTAATTTAAAGGATATTTCAAAATATACCACAGAACAACAAACCGCAATAAAGGATATGGTAGCAAATGAAGTTATATATTTGTTATCTGATAATTTAAATGGCAATGAAAATATATTTAAAGGGCAGCTCAATGAAGTAGTTGTTAATTTTGTTGAAAAATATAATACAATTGCTCCGCTAGGAGAGGTGTTAAATACAGATCCTAAAAAAATGCCATCAAATGCTGATAAATATCCATATATTTTGGCTAGTGTAGATAAGAGTATATATGAAAAACCATTTATGCCAGGCTATGATGCAGAAAAAATGTCGCCAAAAGAATTGTATACATATAAGAAAGATCTATATCCTCAAGTTGAAATGAGATGCGAAGATTACTTTGATAATATTTTAAATATAGATTATAGAACAATAACTAAAGAGGACTTAAAAGAAAAACTGGGAAAGTATATGATATTTTCTCCCAATGAATCGGGAATAAAATACTATGTTAAATATGTAAAGGATAATGAAATAATAATAGAAGGAAGCTCACAGCTACAATTTCCTACAATATACTCAGATGGTATGAGCTTCAGAGCGAGACTACGGTTAAAATTTGAAGTCAAACATTCAAAAACAAACAAGAATTTGCTATATTTAGATAGCCTTGATACATTTTCAAAGGTATATGGAAAGGATAATTATGATATTTTAGTGGATTATCGTTTAACTAGCGCATTAGGAAACAACAATATGTATTTGAATGAAACAGGGTTATATAAAACTATATTAGACAAAGATAAGAGCGGGATAACAGAAGAAGTAGAGAAATAGCCATACTATAAAATAACGTATAAATTCAAGTTCTGTCACTTTCACCATATTTGAAGGATTGAACTTATAAATCTATGTTAGGAGAGGATTTGTTGAAAGAAAATCAAGTTTTTACTTGTCCTGTTTGTAAAAACGTTTTAAATAGAGTGGAAAATATGTTTAAATGTAAGGGACTACACACATTTGATGTTGCAAAGGAGGGATACATAAATTTATTACTTGCTAATCAAAAAAATAGCAAAGAGCCTGGAGATTCAAAGGAAATGATTATTGCAAGGAATAAATTTTTAAGCGCTGAGTACTATAAACCACTTTCAGATGCCATTAGCAATGTTATAGATGACTTGCTATGTCAGAATACCGCAACAAACATTAGAATTTTGGATGCTGGTTGTGGAGAAGGGTATTACATAGATAAATTGAATAAATTTTTAAGAACTCCGAAAAACATAGGGTTTTATGGTATTGATATTTCAAAAGAGGCTATTAAAATTGCAGCCAAAAGAAATAAGGATATCTTATTCTCAGTAGCCAGTATTTTTGAAATGCCTGTAAAATCAAAAAGCATTGATTTGTTAATGAATATATTCGCACCTCTAACTGAAGGAGAATTTGCTAGGGTTTTGAAAGATAACGGAAAGTTACTGGTCGTATCTCCTGGAGCGAATCATTTATTTGAGCTCAAAGAAAAGCTCTATGAAAACCCCTATGTAAATGACGAAAATAAGGTTAATCTTGAGAAGTTTAAAGTGGTTGACAAAATCAGAGTAAAATATAATTTGTGTATTAACACAAAGGAAGATATTCAAAGACTGATTTTGATGACCCCATATTATTGGAATACTGATATGAAAAAAATTATTGAAATATCAAGTAATGAGAGTAGCATAATTACATGCGCTGAGTTTATTATTACAATATATTCAAAAGATGATAGTATAAGAGTCGAAACATTATAAAGTTACAATTTGAAAAAACTAATATGGAGAAGATTTAATTATGAATAGTGACACATATTTTTTCAGTTTTGAAAAAATATTCAATTTTGAAAAAAATACACTTGTAATTAATTGACTTGTCTATCAAACAATGTAGTAAAATCAACAGATTAGCTGTAATGCAAAGTTTGGCATGATATTTGCTACTATAGTTAGATAAAATAATTTAATGGAGGTAAGACAATGGAGTTGCAAAACTACTTTAAAGAATTTAGGGACAATGCAATTGGTTATAACCAAACTTTTAAAACAGTTTATGGTGAAGTACGAATGGTTTATGTTGATTGGACTGCTAGCGGTAGACTGTATAGGCCTATTGAGGAAAAAATGGCAAATACATTTGGACCATTTGTTGCGAATACGCATTCGGAATCAAGTGAAACTGGTATGATCATGACCAAAGCATATCATATTGCCAGAGAAAAAATAAAACATCATGTAAATGCGGACCAAAATGATGTTATTATTACTACAGGCTCTGGTATGACTGGTGTAGTGAATAAGCTCCAGCGTATACTTGGAATTAGAATAAGTGAAAAACTTCGGGAATATGCTAATATCCCTGAAGAAATGAGGCCTATTGTATTTGTTACACATATGGAGCACCATTCCAATCAGACTTCATGGCTAGAGACTATTTCAGATGTTGTCGTTATTGATCCCGATACCAATGGTTTGGTTGATGTAAATAAACTTGAAGAATTATTGAAAAAGTATAGCAACAGAAAAATCAAGATTGGTTCATTCAATGCATGTTCTAATGTAACCGGAATCCAATCGCCATATCATCAAATGGCTAAATTGATGCACAAAAACGGTGGCATTTGCTTTGTGGATTTTGCTGCTTCAGCGCCATACGTTAACATAGATATGCATCCTGCTGATCCTGATGAAAAATTAGATGCAGTATTCTTTTCACCACACAAGTTCTTAGGAGGACCTGGTACTTCTGGAGTAGTGGTATTTGACTCAAAGTTATATTCAAATCAAGTACCTGATAATCCAGGCGGAGGAACTGTTGACTGGACGAATCCATGGGGAGGAAAAAAATATAGCTCTGATATCGAGACACGTGAAGATGGCGGAACGCCAGGTTTCTTACAAGCGATCAGAGCTGCATTGAGTATAGAGCTAAAAGAAAAAATGGGTGTAGAAAACATGTTAAAGAGAGAAAAAGAGCTCATGAACATACTTTTCTCTAAGTTAGATACTGTTGAAGGATTACACATACTAGCAGGAAATGTAAGAAATCGTTTAGGAATTCTATCATTTTATGTAGATAATATTCATTTTAATCTTTTGATAAGAATACTAAATGACAGATTTGGTATACAGGCAAGGGGAGGCTGCTCTTGTGCAGGTACCTATGGACATTATTTGCTCAGCATAAGTCAAGATGTATCCGAAAAGATTACTAACTTAATTGATAAAGGCGACATGTCACAAAAACCGGGCTGGATTAGAGTATCTGTTCATCCACTAATGACTGACGAAGAAATAAGTTTTGTTGGAGATTCTATAAAACAAGTGGTAGATAATATAGAAGAATGGAAGAAAGATTATGTATATGAGCCTAATAAGAATGAGTTTTTTAATATAAATTATAAACAACAATATGATGTTAATGATTGGTTTAAGTTATAAGATCTTATCAAGAATTATATTCTATACAGGATTGTGTTCAACAATAAAATGTCCTGTTATGGATTGTGAATGGCCGAACACATGCACAGTGTAGGCAATGTCTCACATTTCTCAATAAAAAATTGGCTGAAACAATTAATTTTTATGTATACCCATAGCCTCTTTTCCGGTACGTATTACATTAAGTACCAGAGAAGAGGCTATAGTGTACAGGAGAGAGTTAATGCAATATAATATATATTGTCTCTTGAAAAAATACACCATAGAATCTCAATAATCCACTTACTTCGTTATTGCAGGGTTTGGTAGAGCATCAATTGGCTGGACGCTACCATTATGATATAATTTAGTCGGAAATGTAACTTCCCCGGTTTTTGTCATATTTTTGAGGCTTGTAACTTCCATTTTACCTTGTGACAAAGAGTAGAGGTAATCACCAATATAAACGAGACGATTGATATTATAGTTATAATCGTAATTTTTATAGACTCCATTGCTAAGTATGGATTCAGGTGGTTGGTGTGTGACAGTACCTTTAAAGTTAAAGGCATCTTTGGAGATGTTGTATACATATGCGCCTGAAAAATCAGTGGCATAAGGTGTTTTACCTGCAACTGTAATTGGGAAAGCCATAATGCCTTTGTTAAGAGAAATCATAAGTGCTTTATGGTTATTTTGAAGTTCAGAATAAGTTCCTGCAACCCCAATGACTTCCTTGCTTTTTTCTACAGGAGTAGCTGGATTTGTAACGTCAAAGAGGGAAATTTTAAAGCCGCCAGTGGTTACACGACCATCTTTTTCTACTGTATCGGTACCAAATCCTAGCACATGATTTTCATCTAAGATATGCATATAGCTTGAGAAACCAGGTACTTTGAGGTAACCGAGCACTTTTGGCGCTGTGGGGTGGGTTGCATCAATTACGAAGAAAGGGTCGACTTGTTTAAAGGTTACCATATAGATACGATTGCCGGCAAAACGGGTACTATAAATGCGTTCGCCGGGTGCCAAATCTGTTAATTTACCGACTTCTTTTAATTTAGAGTTAAGAATATAAACATTATTTTTCGAGATATCGTTTTCATCCCACATTTGGCCAGTTGTTGTTGCAATTCGGACATTGCCATTAAATTCATCAATGGAGAATTGATTTAAGACTGATCCTGGGGCAGAACCTCTAGCCTCATAGTTTATTTGACCGTTTTCAAGTTTGAATTTATATATAACCGTTGCTTTATTATAGTTTGGTACAAATATCAAGGAGTTGTATTGGGTTGCATATTCATATTTCGTAAAGGTCAAATAAAGGTTATCTTCAGAAGCATAAACAATTTCTGCTGAACCTAAGTAAGTCTTTACATCTACCACATCACTTGCTAAATCAATACCAATTGTTAACATGTAATTAGGTGTAATATAATTAGGGAAGTAGTGAATATTGTTGTAATCCACAACTGTTGTTTTACCTGTTATATTGTTAGAATATTTTGGTTTAAACTGATAATCATAAAGTGCTTCTAGCTGTTTCTTGTATTCTATATCGGATAGACCTGTTGGATTAGATGGTCCGCTATAACCTGGCGCAATGCTAGGATTCATCATTTTTACAGATGGATTTATGGCCATACGATACATAGGCTCAACTCCCCAATAGTTGAGAGCTTTGCTGGATATTAAATAGAGTTTATCTTGAATCAATCTGGAGGAAACGTAGCTTCCTTCATAGTCCATATCTTTAGATAGTGCTGGTTTTGATGGATTTGTAATATCATAAACAAGTACAAAAGTATTGTTTGTTGAGTAGGCAGGTGAAAAATCAGGTCCAAATAGAGTTACCAGGTCTTTAGGATAGCCATACATTACCCAACTGGTTCCAATCAGCACAAGACGATTGCTTTCAACATAGATATCTGATACATTACCACGTTGGTTTGGTACGTCTATGGTTGAAATAATCTCAGGTTTAGTTGGGTCGGAGTTGATAATATGTACACTGTTTTGATTCAAACTAAAAATGTTTTTACCATTTGTTTTAATGATGTCGCCTTCATCAACACCTTCTGTTTGATTGTTAGTTCCAGAAAAATCTTCGGAAGTCTTTCCAGAATTACTGGGTTGACCTACATTTGAATCTTGTGTAGGTTTGGCAGCAGGGGCTACTTCGGAGGTTGTTGCTGAGTTTTTGGTATCCCTTGATAAGTAACGGTGATTGATATAAGAATTTAGCACATTATTGTAATGCAATAATTGAGCAAAAGCAGCTGAACTGCCAAGGGTCGGAAGTTTATCTTCAATGACTGGAGTAACAGTCGTCTTGGTTGAGATATCAATACGATTGTTGGTTGCATTCCAAGTAACTTTGTGACCAAGTGCTTCAGCTACAAAGCGAAGAGGTACCAGTGTTCGTTCATCTTGAATCCTAGATGATGTATCAAGAAAACTAACCTGTCCATTGACCAATACGGCTTGGTTATTAGGTTCAAGCAATACTTCCATGGATTTGTTTTTTACAATGACTTGGCTTGTTTCTTTGTTCCAATCTACTGTTGCACCGAGCTTTTCAAAAACACCACGAAGCGGTACCAAGGTACGGTTGTTATCAATAACGGGCTGCGTATCGAGGGTTATTTTTTGTCCGTCAATATAAATGGAAATGGGAGAACTGCTATTATCAGCCTGAATTTGATATTGAGGCTGGACACAAAGGCTAAGTATCATACATAAAAGAATTAAAAAAGTTACTGTTTTTTTCAACTGAAGCCCTCCTTTATAAAATGGGTCTTATTACATTATACCTTTTAGACGTAAAAAGTGTAAAAAAGTTACAAAGTTATTGAATGTTGATTGAATTGTAGAAATAATATATTTAGCAGTACTGGAAAAATAAATATTCAAACTCATATTTATTTAGGTTTAGAAAAGATATGATTGATAGAGGTATCAAAAAACAAAGCCCAGAGCAAAAGATGAACTTATAATAGATCATCTTGAAGCTTGGCAATAAGGAGGGTATATGAAAAAAATAGATGAACGGGATACGATGTTTGCTAGAATGAATTACAAGGTTGGCTCAAAACAGTATGAGGATTATTATTCGCGTAATGAAGAAAAAAAAGCTATAGATGATGTTGTTAGACAAAAACCTAATATTTGTGGTCCTGGCAGTGCTACATACAATGTGGTTAATTCCCCAATAGCTGATGCCAACTTTTTATTTTTAAATGATATAAGAAAGCTATCTGAAGGACCAATAAGTCAAAAGAAAGTCGAAGTAAGTAAAGAACAAATGACAAAAAAATTAAAAGCCCTTGCCCTTCACTATGGGGCTGTACTTTGCGGTATATGTCTTCTAGAGGATTATCATTATTACAGTTTTAGAGGAAGGCATGATGAAGTATATGGAGAAGAAATTGATGTAAACAAACACAAGTACGCTATAGTTTTCGCAGTTGAGATGGATAAAGCTATGATAAACAGAGCACCTCAAATTTCTGAAGTGATAGAAACATCTAAAGGATATGTAGATGCCGCTATAATAGGAATGCAGTTGTCCTACTATATTAGACTTTTAGGCTACGATGCTCGTAATCACATGGATTCAAACTATTTACTAGTGGCACCTCTCGTAGCTAGAGATGCGGGTCTTGGAGAGATAGGCAGAAATGGAATACTAACTACTAAAAAATATGGCTCTAGGATCAGACTTGGTATTGTAACTACTGAAATGGAATTAATCCATGATAGTGAAGATGAATTTGGATTACAAAGATTTTGTCAACTGTGTGATAAATGTATAAAAGTTTGTCCTGGAAAAGCTATACCAAAAGGGGATAAAATTCCAATAGATGGTTTGCTACGATGGCAAATCAATCAAGAAAACTGCTATAGCCTATGGAGAAATATAGGCACTGATTGTGGCATATGCATAAGCAGCTGCCCCTTTAGCCAAGGGGTGGAAGAAGGCTTAGTTGATTCGGATGACAAAGTAGTAGACATACTAAAAAGGTATGAGGAAGACTTTGGAATAAGACCATACATCAAAGAAGCACCTGAATGGCTAAAGCCTTAAAGTTCACTTATAGAGTAGGAGAAGGAAGCAGGTCATGGAGATATTTGTAATGTTTATTTAGAGGATTATAAAATGGAAGTTCAAGCCGCTTAAAACAAATGAAACTACTCGCTATAGGGAGTAGTTTCATTTATAAAGATATTATTAAGCCGTTTATTTCAATGTTTAGCGCAGTTACTTCACATCTAAGTTTTTATTTCTAATTTCCAAATCCTCTATTTTGCTTTTCAAAGCTTCAATTTCAGTTTCCAAAGCCAGATTTTCATTTTTATGGGCTTCAATCTCGTTTTGAAAAGTATTAGCCTTTTTTGTTAATACCTTATTACCATGACTTAGTGTGAATTCCTTTTTTAGTCCTAAAAGAGTCACAATTATAGCACCTATAATAGTAGATATAAAAATTATAAGAGCTAAGGAAATGTCAATAGTGGTAGAAAGAAAATTAACAGATATTACTGCAGAATTTTGAATACCAAATGTGGCTACAATAATAGCAAAGATTAAAGAAATTATAAAGCCAATTCTCATAGGATAATACCTCCTTTATTTAATATGTTTATTCAATTATAACACAGTTCTCTTTTTTGTATATTACAAGATGTAATATTTAGTAATATGCTGCAATTAGATATCAAATAAAGGCCAGCTTCTAGCTAAATAATAGAAATAATTTATAACCAGCCCTACATTCAATTATTTATGATAATATTAATACTATAGTGAACCATAAGTATTAAGGGGTAAAGAGAAAGGGAGGATTAAGATGTTATCACATTTAGAACTAGGTAGTTTATATGAAGAGGAAGAAAGATATCAAGAAGCTATTGATGAGTATGAAAAGGCTTCTATTGAAGAACCACAAAACATAGAACCACTTATTAAAAAAGGAGCTCTTTTAGAGGAAGTTGGAGATTTTTATAGAGCGCTACAAGATTTTGATTCAGCTATTAAAATAAATGATAAGGATTTATTGGCGCTAAACTTAAGAGGGGATGTTCTTGCTACATTAGGGCGCTATGACGATGCCATTGTTGATTTTACTAGTGCTATATCCATAGATTCAGAAGATATAAGTTCTTATTATAACCGAGGATTAGCTTATTCATATAATGGACAAACAGCAGAAGCTATTAAAGATTTGTCAAAGGCAGTTGAATTGGATCCAAATCATGGAGGTGCCTACAACAATAAAGGGCTTATATTTTATAGATTAGGTGATTATCAATCTGCTTTAGAGGATTTTACTAAAGCAATTGAGGTACGGAAGGGATTTGCCTGTTCTTATACGCACAGAGGAAGAGTATATGAAGGGTTAGGACTATTGGAGAAAGCAATAGAGGACTATACTGAAGCATTGAAAATAAATCCTACAGATGCAGATTCACTTTTCTATAGAGGATCTATCTATTATAGTTTAAATGAAAAAGAAAAAGGTGCCAAAGATTTTGAACTACTAATTAGAACAGCTCCCGAAAAAAATCAGTTTAGAATTTTAGCAATTAAAAAATCCTCATACCATGTATAAAAATTAAAACGGCATTAAGAAATCCTCTTACTAAGACACACGTTATAAACCAAGTTAAGGCTCCATCTTTCATGTGTCTATTGTAAGAGGACTTTATTGCTTTGTAGCTTTCTTATCTAATTATAGGATCAGATTCAGAAATAATAAAATCGAATTTACCAAAGGGCATATTAATAGGAATACAATAAGCAGACTTCATACCAGATAGAGTTCTATTGGCCTCTATAAATTGTGGCTCCATATCGAGTTCAACTCCATTATTAGACATGTTCACAAGGAATAGTCCATTATGCATGTTTAACAATTCACCGACAGATGATTGTATAAGTTCATCTGTAGCATTGGGCTCATCATTTGCATATTTACTTCCTAAATAGGAGAATACTTCTTCACTTGCCGCAATACAGGTAAATAAATTAATTTCACCTTTTATTTTTTGATAGGTTATCCAATCATTTTTATATGTATCAATTATTGTTACACTTTCTGGTCTAATATCACCATCGATAAACCTGATAAGATTTTTAATAAGAAGAGAAAAGTAATTCGTATAAACTTCTTTATATGCCGAGCCGCCAAAATCGTAAAATATCTTTATTATTTCATCAATATTATCTTGTTGTATTGCACTAAATTGTGCATCAGTAAGGCTATGCTCACCTTTATAGCTTTTTAAGGCAGCTTCAAATTGTTCAAGGGTCATATAGTTTTTATCAATTAAGGCTTGTCCAAGCAATAAATGGCCATGTTTTTGAGTTGATAATAGCATATCAAGTTTTTCGTTGTTTAGAAATCCTAATTCAATAGCAATTTCACCAAATTTTTTATCTTGGGTTAACTGGGATTCATGCGTTTTTTTTACTTGTTCAGCTGTCAAATAACCTGAATTTATAGCCAGTACACCAAGCTTAATATGGGTGTTTTGTTGATAGTCCAATGCATCTTTTAATTGATTGGGGCGTATTAAGTTTTTATTCAATAAGTAACTGCCAAAAAACTGCGTAAACATTGTATTATTTCCCCCCCTTAACAAGCTTATCTAAAACAGCCTTTATTTGATGTTCTTCAAATGGCTTTTGTATAAAATCATATGCTCCTGCTTCAAGAGCTTTTTTGAGGTTAGTTTTTGTGCCTACTGTTGATAAAATTACAACTTTAGCTAATTGATCAAATTCGACAATTTCTGTTACAGCTTCTATACCGTTTTTAATAGGCATAATCATATCCATAAATACTAAATCTGGGTTGTTATATTTGTATAAATCTATGGCTTCCTGACCATTAGAAGCTTCGATTATGTCATTGCAGCAAAAACTTTGCAGACAGTCATGAAGCTTTTTTCTGATAAGCATTGAATCATCACAGATAAGTATTTTGAGCGAAATTGATTCCATTACATACCCTCCCTCAATTTTATTGGTAATTTTATTATAGCATTATGTGGCATATTTTGTCTAATATAAAAACCTTTTAATAGACATTGGGATGATAGAATTAACTAAAGAGATTTCACTCTTATTCAATCCACCTTCTCAAAAACTAGCATGTTAGAGTGAAAAGAGGGATAAGCAATATGCTCAAGTAATAGAGAAATATGTACAAACGTCAATTTTATTTAAATGACAGTTTTGTCGTCTAGTCATAATCTAATAAATACTGTTTTTACTTATTGGCAGAAGAGTAATGGAGCATATTTAGAAGAAAACTGTCGAAAAATATTGTAAGACACAGATTCGGATGGTAAAATGTAAAGCAATATACTGAATTTTCCAAAAAATATAGCTAGTTTATAAAAAAGCAAATAAATAATTGATGATGTGAGGCTGAATAAAAGAATATGATTACTAATGAAAAAAGTATGTCAAAAGAGCCATTTACAATATCTGAAGTTTTTTATAACAGTTTATTTAAGAAAAATAGAACTTTCATGCTTTTAATAAATCCCGAAACATCGAATATTGAAGACTGTAATGAAGCTGCTTGTTCATTTTAATTTTAAGCATAAACTATCAAACCAGAAGATATGGAGGTACAGGACTTGGATTATCCATATGCAAAGGTATAATGGTAGGCAAAGCATATCATTATTATACTTTCTCTTTGTGTTTTGTTTTGAGACTACGGGACGATCCCAAATGCATTTAAAACAGATCATTTGTAAGTGAATGTACATTATACTATAAAAGCGTATTGTAATTGAAAAGGTTCGGAGGGAAAACATAAATGAAAAACATAGAGAAGTTAACCGCAGAATTTGAGAATGCACTACTTCAAATTAATAGAATTAAGGCGGCAGAAATATTTGAAAAATGCTACCTGGAAAGCAATAACATTAATTTGTTAGAAATTTTGGCAATCAATTCATTGGAAAAAATTGGTGAAGGCTGGGAAGGCGGATCTATTTCTTTATCTCAAGTATATATGAGTGGTGTTATTTGTGAAGGATTAATTGAAAAATACTTGCCCAAAATGGATACGAAACGGAAGGATGGTCCTAAAATGGCAATCGCTGTACTGCAAGACCAGCATGCCCTCGGTAAAAGAATAGTTTGTTCAGTATTAAGAGCTGGTGGTTTTGAAGTATTAGACTTTGGACAAGGTTTAACTATTGACGATTTAGTTCAGAAAACAATAGACAATGAGATAGAAATATTACTTATTTCAACGCTTATGCTCTCATCTGCCCTTAAAGTAAAAGCAGTTAAAGAAAAGTTAATTGCAGAGGGTGTTCATACAAAAATAATTGTAGGTGGTGCTCCTTTTAGGCTTGATAGCAATTTATGGAGAAGTGTAGATGCAGATGCGGATGGAAAAAATGCTTCTACTATTATAAGAACAATAGAAAAGGTGGTGAGTGGACAAAATGAATAACATGACTTCTTTTGAACGCACTATGGCGGCTATGAGTCACAAAGAGCCTGATAGAGTACCGTTGTTTTTATTACTATCCCTTTATGGTGCTAAAGAACTACAAGTACCTATTAAAGAATATTTTTCGAAACCTGAGAATGTTGTGGAAGCACAGCTTAAAATGAGAGATAAATACAAAAACGATTGTATTTATACTTTTTTCTATGCACCAATTGAAATTGAAGCATTTGGAGGAGAGGTAATTTTTGTTGATGATGGACCACCCAATTCTGGTGAGCCATTATTAAAATATATTGAAGATATTCCAAAGCTTGAAGTTCCTAAAATTGAGGATAGTAAATGCTTGCAAAAAGTATTAGATGCTACTAAAATACTAAAGGATAAGGTAGGAAATGATACTCCAATTATTGGAGTTGTGATGTCTCCATTTTCGTTGCCAGTTATGCAAATGGGATTTGAAAAGTATTTGGAACTTTTGTACTTTAGAAAAGATTATTTTGAAGAGCTTATGAAGATGAATGAGGAGTTTTGTGTCTCGTGGGCAAATGCCCAGCTTGAAGCGGGAGCTACCGCAATATGTTATTTCAACCCATTAGCCTCCCCTAATATGATTGAAAGAGAGACGTATATTTCTACTGGATATCATGTCGATAAACGAACCCTTGCTAGAATCAAAGGTGCAACAGCAACCCACCTTGCATCAGGCATTGCATTACCTGTTATTGATGATATCGTTAACACAGGCTCTGCAGTGATTGGATTTAGTGCACAAGATGATTTAGATGAAATAAAGAAAGCCGCACAAAACAAAATCTGTCTATTAGGTAACTTAAATGCTATAGAAATGATTAATTGGAACACTAAGAAAGTTGAAGAGGAGATTAAACATATTATTGCAAAGGCTGGTATAGGTGGTGGTTTAATTTTATCTGATAATCATGGCGAGATTCCATGGCAAGTGCCAGAGGATGTACTACTTGGAATCTCAGAAGCAGTACATCGATTTGGGTCATATCCTTTAAAGTGGGTGTAAGTATGGATAAACTAAACATCTTTGTTTGCGAAAACTTTGCGCCAGAATTTATAAAGACTATAGAAAATGAAGGGTTTAATGATGTTGCTATTAAACCTTATCCTTGTATGTGTGAAAGTAAGCGGAAGAAAGTTGATACTTCAAAGCTTTTACAAGAAAGCATTTCTAACAATGACGAAGGGTTGATATTGTGTAGCAAGCACTGCGATATCATAAAACTAATTCCAGAAGGCTCATCATTTGAAATACGCTCCTCTAATTATTGCTTTTTGCACCTTGCTAATGAATGTTTTATTAATTATATCGTTGAAAGAGGTGGATATGTAATTGGGTTGGGGTGGCTAAATAATTGGAGAGAACATATAGAAAGTGCAGGATTTGATAGAGATACCGCAAAGCGTTTTTATAAGGATTTTTGCAAAGAGTTGGTTTTTTTCGATGCTGGTATAGAATTAAAAGTAGAAAAAAATCTAAACGAACTATCACAATTTTTAGAATTGCCATATGCTATTATCCCATTTGAGATAGAATCCATACAAATCTTTATAAAAAGTGTTGTTTATGAATGGAAATTACATAAAGATAGCGATGAATATAGAGAATCGATTGCTGAAATTGAATCTCAATGTGCTGAATATGCAGCGATACTTGACTTAATGGGTAAAATAGCTGTTTACACCAATAAACAAAATACCATTAAAAAAATAGAAGAAATATTTATTGTGGTTTTAGGAGCACGGAAGTTTAAATATTGGAGTAGCACTTTTGACGATAATGATTTATTAGACGAGAGAAAAGACCTATTATTAAACTCTGAAAAGATTTATTCGTTAATAAAAGAAGAAAATAAATTTTACATTAAAATTCAGCATAACAACAAGGTCTACGGAGTAATAGAAGTTAGTGATTTTATATTTCCTCAGTATATTCAAAAGTATTTAAATTTTGCTATTGAAATTTCAAAGGTGTGTGGGCTGGTTTTGTCAAACATTGAGCAGTATGAGGAATTAATAAAAGCGAAGGAACAATCAGAATTTGCCAGCATCACAAAGAGCCTTTTCTTAGCCAATATGTCTCATGAAATCAGGACACCCATGAATGGGGTTGTGGGAATGCTGCAGCTATTGGAAATGACTGAATTAACGAAAGAGCAAAATGACTATATTAAAGTTTCTAAGACATCATCAGATTTACTATTAAAAGTAATAAACGATATCCTTGATTATTCAAAGATTGAGGCGGGAAGGTTGGAATTAGAAAATCATAGTTTCTCACTTAATGAGTTGATTGAAGATATCTTAATCCTGTTCAAGTCTTCTACCAAAAGTAAAGGACTTGCTTTAAATGTGCATATTGAAGATAATGTGCCAGATAATATCGTGGGCGATTCTTTTAGATTGAGACAGATACTTTTAAATCTTATAGATAATGCAATCAAATTTACCTACAAAGGAAGAATTGATGTTACCATAAGGAAAATTGTAGAACTTCCAAATAAAAAAGTCAAGCTTGAGTTTGCGGTAAAGGATACAGGAATTGGCATTCCTAAAGACAAAATAAAAGATACTTTTAAAAGCTTCAATCAGGCTGATAGCTCAACAACCAGACAATATGGAGGCACTGGACTTGGATTATCCATATGTAAAGGTATAGTTGAAAAAATGAAGGGTGAAATTTGGGTAGAAAGTAAAGAAAGGGAAGGTAGTAGCTTTTATTTCACCTGTGTAGTGGATCAAATTGGTAGAGAGGATCGCACTGACGTAAGGGAAGTACAAAATATAAAACATCTAATTAAAGAAGATACATTAAAGCTACTAATTGTTGAGGATGATGCAATAAGTCGATTGGTAATGGAAAAATTTGCAGGAATAAAAGGTTGGCATGTTGTTTTGGCTAAAAATGGGAAAGAAGCTATTGATGCGTATGAAAATTATAGCTTTGATGCAATTCTTATGGATGTTCAGATGCCGGTTATAGATGGGTATAAAGCCACTGGAATGATAAGGCAAATGGATAAGCAGAAAGGAACGCACACACCTATTATTGCCGTAACTGCCTATGCTTTAAAAGGTGATAGGGAAAAATGCTTGGAATCTGGAATGGATGATTACCTGCCTAAGCCAATTGATGCAAATTCGTTTTATGCAGTTGTTGAAAAATGGGGGAGTCGCAAGAAAAAATAATGGAGATTAGCAAAGAAGGCAAGGGCACCTTATCCTGCCTTCTATTATGTTCTTCTAAGACTACGGGAACCTTACCGGTAGATAAGTAGTAGAAAAAGTATGAAAGCATCCGAATATCTATAAAATTAACAGCAAATACAATTCTTTCCTTCTAATTTTGCATTGTATAGGTTTGCGTCTGCTTTGTTAATTAAATCTTCTAAAGATGGTTCCCCATTAAAACTTCCAATGCGTATGCTTACAGAAATATTGAAAATAGTATCCTTATGAAAAGTAAACTCATGATTGTTGATAACTTCTCTGATTCTCTGCGCAACTTTATATATTTCCCCATGGGAGGCGTTTAGTATTCCAACAATAAATTCATCTCCACCATATCTTCCTGATATATCAAAGGATCTAATTTCATTCTTAATTTGCGATGCAACAAAAGTTAATGCCACGTCACCTGCACCATGACCATATGTGTCATTTATTTCTTTGAAATTATCTATATCTATCATCAAAATGGACATAAAGGTTTTGCATGAATGCATAAGATTAAATTCATCCCTTAATAATTGAAAGGAGTATTGCCTATTGTATATTTTGCATAACCCATCATTATGAGCCATATCTTTAAGAATTTGCCCTTCGATTTTTTCTGTTATATCCATACAACTTCCTATGTACCCTATAAATGCTCGCTGTTCATTATAAAAAGGGATCCCTCTATCATTAATCCACCTATACGCACCATCATTTCTTTTTAATCGGTAATCCATTTCAAAAGACATTTCTTTTTTAAAACTTTCTAAGTATACCTGGATACATCTTTTCTTATCATCGGGATGTACTCCATCAATCCAACCTAAGCCTTGTTCCTGATCTATTTCCTTTCCAGTAAAATCTAACCATGTTTTATTGAAGTAATCACACTCTGTAGATGTATTGGCTCTCCAAATCATATTAGGAGATGACTCCACAATCAGTTTATATTGTTCAAAATCAAGCATAGCTTTCTCTCACATACCTTTCTATAAAACATTTGATTTTGTAGAAAATTATGAATACCTAAATGTCAAACTGAATAGTTTCATTCATGAACTGATGAAGTTTTAAGGGAATTTAGTATATTAATTGTATGTTTTACCATTCTGATCGCCATATTTCAACCTTTTTTGACATTTATTTTATTTAATCCAATATTATGTATGTTTGTTGAATTACTTACTTTAAATCATGAAGTATTTCACATGCAAAAATACTCGAATTTTGGGATGCGATTATTTTGACAAAGAATGTCGAAAATATTAAGATAATTGTATAGTTGGTGAAAGCTAATATAGTAGTTTTTACTATCCAGTGAAAAGTCGTTATGTGGAAAAAAGCTTCTATACTTGGCAGTTTAAATGGAATTGGGAGGTGTAACTGAAGTGAGAAAGAGATACCCTATAGATTGAATTCAATAAGGGGTGAACATAATGGATAATAAGTTGCATATAGTTTTATGTAGTAATTATATTAAAGAAGCAGAATATGTCATACAATCAGAAGGACTAAAAGATATTGTTATTGATTCATACCCAGATGATTGTATGAATTGTATGGCAACTAATAAAAATAAAATAAGTGATATGTTTAATGATCAACAATTTGATAAAACTAACACTAGGTTACTTTCCTGCTCCATATTTAAAAATCAGAGCAATGGAAAGAATAGTGATTCTAATCACCAATTTCCATTGTGTCAATCAATGCTTGCTGGAGAAACTCTTGTTAATAGCTTTATAAAGCAAGAGTTTTACATTTTAACCCCAGGATGGCTTATGAATTGGGAAAAATATGTTATTGATCTATGGGGATTTGACAGCACAAATGCAAAGTCCTTTTTTAATGAAGCTAAGAAGCTTACGCTTCTTGATAGTTGTCTTTATGGAAATATAGATAAGCAGCTAGATGAATTTGCAGAATTTATTTCCTTACAATATTCTATTATACCTGTAGGCATTGATTATTTTAAGAGTAATTTATTAAACATATATCTAAAATGGAAAAATGAAAATATGAAAAGGTATGTTCAAGAGAAGAGTACACAAATTGCTGATTTTGCTCTAGTCTTTGAGCTGCTTTCAGAAATCAGTCAATTAATGGAAACAGAAGAGTTGTTATATAAAATGTTGGATATATTTGTTATGTTCACAGGTGCTTCAAAGGTAGCTTATTTAAGTATTTTAGACGGTAGTAAAGAAAAAGTCTTTATGTATCGCAATATTGTCTATGAAAGTGAACTAAATCAGTTAGATTTTGACGACAGTTTTGATGAATATAGGCTAACAAAATCTGGTAGAGGCTTTATTCTTAAAATCAAATTAAGTGAAAAGGTATTTGATTATTTAGAAGTTGATGACATTGTTTTAGTTGACCGCATACAGGAATACATAAGTCTGAGCATTACTATTTTTAAAATTTGTTCGTTATTAATATCAAAATCTAGAATATTCTATGACATGGTAAAATCAAAGATTGAAACAGAGGAAGAAAGTAAAGCAGTGAGTATATTTCTTGCAAATATGTCCCACGAGCTGAGAACCCCTATAAATGTTATTTTAAGTGGCATACAATTATTTGAGAGAAGTATAAATGGTAGCTTAAATGATTATTATTTTAATAATAGTCATTTAAAGGCAATGAAGCAAAATTGCTTAAGACTATTAAGAATTGTTAATAATTTAATAGATATAACAAAAATTGAGACTAACTTTATGAATTTGGATATTAGAAATGAAGATATTGTATGTTTAGTAGAGGATATAACTCTTTCAGTGGCTGAATATGCAAAAGGTAAGGACATATATGTAGAGTTTGATACAGATATTGAAGAAAAAATAATACCTTTAGATGCAGACAAAATTGAGAGAATATTTTTGAATCTACTTGGAAATGCAATCAAGTTTACAAAAGAAGGTGGATGCATATTTGTTAATATTTATGATAAGGGCAATAATGTTGGAATCTCTGTAAAAGACACAGGTATTGGCATACCTAGTACTAAGATAAATAGAATTTTTGATAGATTTATGCAAGTGGAAGATTCATTTATAAAAAACCAAGAGGGCAGCGGTATAGGACTATCTATAGTAAAGTCTTTTGTAGAAATGCACAATGGCAATATTACGGTATCCAGTGAAATGGGGGTTGGTAGTGAGTTTTTAATAGAATTTCCTATAGATATTACATACCAAGAGTGTCAACAGAATTATGCAAAGCAAAAGAGTAACAAAAACTATGTAGAAATGCTTAACGTTGAATTCTCTGATATCTATTTAGAATCATAGAAAGATACATTTTTTATAGAATATTGCAATTTTAGGGGCATTGCACCAATTAAAAGGCTCAGTTGTTAATCTAAGAATCAAAGAAGTGGCTGGTAAAGCAATACAAGCTGAAGTATTTATTGAAAATGGTTCTATTAAAAGCGCAAAAGGCACTTTTGCAGAGATAAGACTTTCGATAGATGAATTGTGTTCGTATTTTCGTGCAATAATAGGATAGCAACATTACTTTAAAAAAGGTACCCATGGGTACCTTTTTCTATGCCAACAAATAATACATTTACTTGTTTGAAAAATGTCGAGAAGTGGAAAAAAATGTCTTGACAACTTATAAAAGTACCGATAAAATTAAATAGTAAGTATTCACTTACTTTCAGGAGGTCGTATAATGAAACATTTTATATCCCGTAAGGATAGAATTATTTTAAGTGCAATTGATATAATAAACGAATTAGGGATACAGGGTTTATCCACTAAAGAGCTTGCCTTTAGGCAACAAGTAAATGAATCAGCGTTGTATCGACATTTTAAAAGTAAAGATGCAATAATTGAAGGAGTGATCGAATATTTTTCCCAATTTGACACTGCTATTTATAACTCGACTATACAGAAAGAACTTAATTCTAAGGATAAAATCCTCAAATATATTAAAGCCTACCTTGAATATTACGAGGGCTATCCAGCTATAACTGCCATCCTATTGTCTTATGAAGGTTTAAGTCATGATCCAATCATAAAAACTAAAATGAATGCAATATTTAACTATCGACTAAATAATATCATATCTTTAATTGAAGAAAGCCAAGATAAAAATGAAATGTCCAAGCTCTTTTCTGCTAGGGAGCTAGCCATGATACTATTTGGCTATTGTAACAAAGTGATTCTACAATGGAGAATGTCAGGATGTAAGGATACCTTTAAACAAGATGCAATGATTACTATTAAAAAGTTGTTATTAGTGGTAAATGATGGAATCCAAAAAGCCATTTAATATAATATTCTAGAAGTTTTAAATAGCTCCTAGAATACACCTGAGTTTTCAAAATTGATTAATAGTTTAATTGGAAGGAGGAAAATTATGGGAAATAATGATATGAGTAGAGAACCAATGTTGGAAATGTTTTTATTTGAGACGAATCAATTAATGGAGCAACTCGCAGAAATAATAATCGATTGTGAAAAAAATAAACAGCTTGGAACTGATGCAATTAATGAAATCTTTAGAATAATGCATACAACTAAAGGATCAGCTGCAATGATGTTATTTAACAATATATCTGAAGTAGCTCATTCACTAGAAGATTTATTTTTCTTTGTGAGAGAAAATAAAGGCTCAAAGGTAGAATTTGAAGGATTAACCGATTTAGTCCTAGCTGGTATCGACTTTATTAAACAAGAGATAGATAAAATTGAATGTGGCAAAATATGTGATGGAATTTCAGATAAATTAGTAGAAAGATCAAAAAATTATCTTGATTCTATGAAAAGTTCTTATGAAGGGGGCGTAGTAGCAACAACTTCGGAAAAGAAAAAGGGAAAACCCAAGTATTATATTAGCCAGCTTAAGAATGATAGTGAAGAAATATCTCAAAAGTACAGAGCACATATTATGTTTGAAGATGAATGCAATATGGAAAATGTTAGGGCTTATATGGTTGTCCATAATGTAAAAGATATTGCCACAGACTTATATTATATACCAGAGGATATTATCGAAAACAATGAATGCTGTGACTTTATCAAGGAAGAGGGCTTTTTAATTTGTTTTGAGACAACCTCAACCTATGAAAAGGTAAGATTGCTACTTGAGCAAACTTCTTTTCTGGAAAAATTAGATATTCAGCAAATTTCTGAATATCCTGATGAAATAAAGAGGCTGATTGATAAATCTAAAATCTCATTAGATAATTCATCTAATTTAGAGAAAGACCAGAGACGAGATACATCATATAATATAGAAGGCATAGGGAAAGACAATGAGGTTGAGAACACAGTCAAGACAAATAAAACGCAAAGTGTTATTTCTGTAAATATTGTTAAATTGGACATGCTTATGGATCTGGTTGGGGAAATTGTCATAACTGAAGCCATGGTTACAAAGAATCCTGACCTGGAAGGACTAGAAATTGACAATTTTAATAAAGCAGCAAGACAACTTAGAAAACTTACGAACGAGCTGCAAGACATTGTAATGTCAATTAGAATGGTTCCTATATCCATGACATTCCATAAGATGAATAGAATTGTTAGAGATATGAGTAAAAAACTTAACAAGGCAGTAGAGCTTGAGATAATAGGTGAGGAAACAGAAGTTGATAAAAACATCATAGATCATCTATCTGATCCATTAATGCACCTTATTAGAAACTCTTTGGATCACGGACTTGAAGACAAAGAGGACAGAATAAGACTTGGGAAAAGTGAGCAGGGAAAGATTACTTTAGAGGCCAAAAATGCAGGCGGAGATGTTTGGATTATAGTAAAGGACGATGGAAAAGGGCTTAATCGAGGCAAAATACTTGATAAAGCCCGGGCGAATGGACTTGTGACAAAACCTGAGAATGAACTAACCGATAAGGAAATATTTTCATATATTCTTTTGCCAGGATTCTCTACAAAGGAAAAAATTACTGAATTTTCAGGGCGAGGCGTTGGAATGGATGTAGTAAAAAAGAATATTGATAGTATTGGAGGCAGTATTAGTATTGAGAGCTTGCAAGGGCTTGGGACTACAATATTAATAAAAATACCACTAACTTTAGCAATTATTGATGGTATGGAAGTAGGAGTTGGAAAATCTAAATTTACAATACCAATCAACTCCATAAGAGAATCCTTTAAAGTAGAACAAAAAAATGTTATATGTGATTCTGACGATAATGAGATGATAATGATAAGAGGACAAGCTTACCTTGTAATTAGAATTCACAGAATCTTTAATAAAAAGACCGAAATCACAGAAATAGGTGATGGAATTATGATAATGGTGGAGGGTGATTCTAAGGTGGCTTGTTTATTTGCAGATGAACTTCTTGGAGAGCAACAAGTTGTGGTAAAAGCACTTCCTAAATATTTAAAGAAAGTGGAAGGAGTAGCCGGTTGCACAATACTAGGGGATGGAAGCATAAGTCTTATTTTGGATATTAACAGTATTTTAGAAAAATGATTAAATGAAAAGTTTAAGATAGGAGGGTGAAAATGTGGCGAGTTTTATAGATGAAATAGAGGACACTTTAGAGGATACCCAAAAGGGTAAGTTTCTAACCTTTGCAGTTGGAAAAGAGGATTATGGAATAGAAATTAAAAATGTTACAGAAATAATTGGAATTCAAGCAATCACTGGAATACCAGAGCTACCTCCATATGTTAAGGGCATTATTAACCTTAGAGGAAAAATAATTCCAGTAATGGATGTGAGACTTAAATTTAGAAAGGAATCAATGGAATACAATGATAGGACTTGCATAATTGTCATAGAAATGATGGATATCTCCATAGGTCTCATAGTTGATAATGTTGCAGAGGTACTCAACATAGATGATGAGAATATCGTTCCTCCACCAGATGTGAAGACTGGATTTCATAACCGTTATATTAGTGGCATTGGCAAGGTAGGTAACTCAGTAAAGCTAATACTAGACTGTGATAAACTTCTTAGAGAGGATGAGATTGAAGGGATAATAAACACCATCTAGATTATACCAATAAGGAGATATTTTATGGCTTTCACATATTTTTTTAGAGATTTACAAACGTTGGAAATGATCTGCCAGCACTGCCTGCCAGAATTGAGGTCAAGGCAACATATAAATATTTGGGATGCAGGATGTGCCATGGGGCAAGAGCCCTATACACTTGCTATTCTTATTCGAGAGCAGGTTGGACATATGTATTACAGAAATATAAGGATATTTGGGACTGATATAGATGGAAGTAATCTGTTTGAGGAAATTATAAAAAATGCTGCTTATCCAAAGGATCAGGTGGAGCGCATTCCTAAAGAGATATTTGACAAGTACTTTGTGGCAGCGGAAAGGGAAGGGTATTTTAGAATTATCGATGAAGTTAAGAAAATAGTTACTTTTCAAAAACATGATTTACTTTCTCTAGTTCCAGCGGGTAAAGAATTTGGACTTATATTATGTAAAAATGTACTACTTCATTTCAGTGAACATGAGAGAATTGAAGTTATTAAAATGTTCTATGATTCTTTAATAGAGGGTGGATTTCTTGCTATGGAGCAGACTCAAAAGCTACCTAAGGAACTTGAATATTTATTTGAACCCGTTATATCCAATGCGCAATTATACAAAAAGGTAAGTAAGGTGGCAAACGATGAAGATTATAAATCTTTACCAGCTTAATAAGATCTATACATCCAACGTATATTTATTAACCGGTGATTGGAATACACTAGAGGATTTAAATACATTGATTGATGTAGGAAGAAATCCAAGCATAATTGAAAGAATTGATAAAGCCTCAACAGGCGTTGGCAAGCAGAGAATAGAACAGGTGGTTTTGACACATAACCATTATGATCATGCGAATCTTTTGTCAATAATAAAGAAAAAATACAATCCGAAGGTATATGCATTTTCTTCAAACATCGATTACATTGACGAAATACTTGCGGGAGGTGAAACTCTTAAAATAGCAGATAGACAATTTGAAGTTATACATACTCCGGCACATAGCAGTGATTCAATTTGTCTTTACTGCGAAACGGAAGGTATTTTGTTTGCAGGGGACACACCATTGGTAATAAGAACAAAGGATAGTAGCTATGAAAACTCATTTATTCAGGTATTAGAGTATATATCTACAAAGAAAATAGAAATTATCTATTTCGGACATGGAAAACCCTTAACGGAGAATTGTATTAAAACAATTCTCAAATCACTAGATAATATTAAATATTAAAATATATAAAATTAATATTAGGAGGCTGAATTTATGAAATGGTTTATGAATATGAAAATTGCGGCTAAGTTAATAAGTGGGTTTGTTCTAGTTGCGATTGTAGCAGCAGTTGTAGGAGTTATAGGTATTACAAACATTAAATCCATTGATAAATCGGATACCCAACTTTATGAAAATATGACCGTTCCCATTTCTCAAATAGGAGATCTATCTACAGCTTTTCAAAGGACAAGAGTAAATATTCGCGATATGGTATTAACTTCGGATTCTGAAGTAACTAAAAGTAATGTCGATAAAATTGCTGAAAGACATGCAGAAATAGACAGGGCTTTACAAGCCATTGATAAAACCATCATATCAGATGAAATGAGAGAATTATACAAAGATTTAGTTGAGAAAGAAGCTGCTTATCGTGAGCAAATAGCTAAGCTCTCAGTATTAGCAACTCAAGATGCACATGAAGAAGCCATGGTACTAATGAGTGAAACAGGAAGCGTTGGAACCGCTTCAAGAGAGTTTCAGACGTCTATTACCAACTTTGTCACTGCAAAATTAGCTGATGCAAAACTAAAAGCGGATAATAACACTTCTCAGGCAAATAGTGCTTCAACATTCATGATTATTGTAATCATTATTGGGGTGATCATATCTTTATTATTAGGAGTTTTCCTCAGCAATATAATTAGTAAACCTATGATGCTTCTAGCAGCGGCAGCGGACAAGCTAGCAGTTGGGGATGTTGATGTAAACGTAAAAGCAAAGACCAAGGACGAAATTGGCACATTAATGAGCTCCTTTGAAAAGATGGTAGATAATATTAAGGTTCAATCTGAAGTCGCTGAAAAGATTGCAGCTGGAGAGCTTGGAGTGGAAATCATACCAAAGTCAGATAAAGATGTATTGTCAAAGAGTTTGAAGTTTGTAGTGGAAACACTTCGAAAACTTGTAGCAGAGGCTGAAATGCTAACGAAAGCTGCAGTTGAAGGAAAGCTTGATACGAGAGGAAATGGAGATTCATTTAAGGGTGGATACAAACAAATAGTGAATGGAGTAAACCAAACCTTAGATTCAGTAATAGGGCCACTAAACGTAGCGGCAGAGTATGTTGATAGAATCAGTAAGGGAGATATACCTCCAAAGATTACTGATGTATATTATGGAGACTTTAATGAAATCAAGAATAACTTAAATAATTGTATTGATGCAGTAAATGCACTGGTAGCAGATGCAGGGATGTTATCAAAAGCAGCATTAGAAGGAAAACTGGACACAAGAGCAGATGCTACTAAGCATGGTGGGGATTTCAGAAAGATTGTTGAAGGTGTAAATAATACTCTTGATGCAATTGTACAGCCTCTAAATATTGCACTCAACTACATTTCAAAGATGGCAAATGGAGAAGATCTTGAAGTTTTGGATAATAAATTCAAAGGTGATTACTCAGTTCTCATTGAAAATCTTACAAAAGCAAGAAACTCATTATACACTCTGTTGGATGAGTCAAGTAAGCTCACTGTGGCTGCATCAAAGGGGGAACTTTCATATAGGGCTGATATTAGCAGATTGAAAGGTGGGTATGCAGAAATAGTGAATGGAGTAAACCAAACCTTAGATTCAGTAATAGGGCCACTAAACGTAGCGGCAGAATATGTAGATAGAATCAGTCAGGGAGATATACCTCCAAAGATTACTGATGTATATTATGGAGACTTTAATGAAATCAAGAATAACTTAAATAATTGTATTGATAACATAAGTGCACTGGTGGCAGATGCGAATATGCTTTCCATTGCAGCTGTAGAAGGAAAACTAGATACAAGAGCAGATGCAACTAAGCATGGCGGAGATTATAGAAAGATCGTTGAGGGTGTTAATAAGACCCTTGACGAAGTAATTAGACCTATCAAAGAAGCTGGAGTAGTCTTAAAGGAAATGGCAAGTGGTAATTTACAGCTTAAAGTTAAGGGCGAATATAAGGGTGATAACGCAAATATTAAGAATGCACTGAACGAAACAATAGATTCTCTATCCATATACATAAATGAGATTTCAGAAGTACTTGGAGAAATGGCAAATTCTAATCTTGACTTAGTTATAAATACCGACTATAAAGGTGACTTTGCTCAGATTAAGGATGCACTTAATCTAATAATATCCTCCTTTAATGAAGTGTTTAGTGATATAAATAATTCTTCTGACCAAGTAGCTTCAGGTTCAAGACAAGTATCAGATGGCAGCCAAGCGCTAGCACAGGGTGCCACTGAACAAGCAAGTTCTGTTGAAGAGCTTACTGCATCAATAACTCAGGTTGCTGCTCAAACAAAGGAAAATGCAATCAATGCAAATCAAGCGAATGAATTAGCACTTACTGCTAAGAAAAATGCTGAACAAGGAAATGAGCATATGAATGGAATGCTTGGTTCCATGAAGGAAATAAATGAATCTTCTTCAAATATTTCTAAGATCATTAAAGTAATTGATGACATAGCCTTCCAAACAAATATACTTGCACTAAATGCTGCAGTAGAGGCGGCAAGAGCTGGTCAGCATGGCAAAGGGTTTGCAGTGGTTGCAGAAGAGGTAAGAAATCTTGCTGCAAGAAGTGCAAATGCTGCAAAGGAGACAACGGCATTAATTGAAGGGTCTATAAAGAAAGTGGAAGCTGGAACTCAAATTGCAAATGATACTGCAAAAGCCCTGGTCGAAATAGTTGGAGGAGTAGCTAAGGCTGCAACTTTAGTAGGAGATATTGCCAGTGCATCCAATGAACAAGCCTCAGCTATTGCGCAAATAAATAAAGGAATAGATCAAGTATCTAGAGTAGTTCAGACAAATTCAGCAACTGCTGAGGAGAGCGCAGCTGCAAGTGAAGAGCTTTCAAGTCAAGCAGAGTTACTAAAGCAAATGGTAAGTAAATTTAAATTAAAGAGAAATACAAATTCAAATAGATATGCCATGGGAGAAAATGAAACTTCGAGAATGGTGATGGAAAGTAAAAGATTAAGATCACAAGGGTATGCTGAGGCAGCAGCAACTTCGTTATCTAGTTCAAAGAAATCTAGAATTGCTTTAAATGACAATGAGTTCGGCAAGTACTAAATAATGCATGCAGAAGGCTATGGATTAAATTTAATTACATAGCCTTCTGCATAATAATAGATCTGAAAGTGAGGCGAATTTAATGTCGGAAATGATAGCGGAATATGAGGATGATTCTGAAGATACCCAAAGGGGCAAGTATTTAACCTTTTCAGTTGGAGAGGAGTCCTATGGAATTGAAATAAATCATGTAACAGAAATAATCGGGATACAAGAAATAACTGAAATTCCAGGAATGCCGGATTATATTAAAGGGATAATTAATCTTAGAGGAAAGATCATACCAGTTATCGAAGTGAGGCTTAGGTTTAAAAAGAAAGCTATAGGGTACAATGATAGAACTTGCATAATTGTAATCGATGTAAGGGACTTATCTATAGGGCTCATTATTGACAGTGTCTCAGAGGTTATAAGAATTGAGGATCATAATATAGTCCAACCTCCAGATATAAAAACAGGTTTTCACAACAACTATATAAAGGGAATAGGTAAAGTTGATAGTGAAGTAAAGTTGTTGCTTGACTGCGATTTGTTAGTGAATTATGATGAATTTCAAAGTGATGACATTGAAAAATAGTTAAAAATTAAACGGCTTTAAGGCTGATGTTATTAAGCCAATTCTTGATAGTAGCAGTCTATTAAGTTCATAGGTGATAATGATGATGAGTATAAATGATAATGATTTTACAAAATTAGCTTCTTTTATTCAAGAAAATTATGGCATTAATCTATCTACTAAGAAAACCCTGATAGAGGGTAGACTTGGAAATATGATAGTAGAAAAAGGTTTTAAAGATTTTTCGGATTATTTGACAAATGTATTTAGGGATGATTCCAAGGATGAACTAACCAATCTGGTTAATAGATTAACAACAAATCATACTTTTTTCATGAGGGAAAGCAGTCATTTTGAATATTTTAGAGACAAGGTTCTACCTTTTTGGGTATCTAGTTTGAAGCAAAAGGATCTAAGAATATGGAGTGCTGGGTGTTCTAGTGGAGAAGAACCATACACATTGGCTATGATATTAGCAGATTATTTAGGGGCTGAGAAACCTAGGTGGGATTCAAAGATATTAGCAACTGATATATCTGAAAAAGTTCTGGGAATTGCAGAAAAGGCAATTTATCCATCAGAATCTATTGATAAGTTGCCAAATTCATGGAAGATGAGTTATTTAAAAAAGATTGATAAGGAAAATTATCAGTTCGAAGATAGAATAAAGAATGAAGTACTATTTAGAATATTTAACTTGATGGAGGAGCAGTTTCCTTTTAAGAAAAAATTTCATGCTATTTTTTGTAGAAATGTAATGATTTATTTTGATGCAAAGACTAAAATTGAACTTATAAACAAATTTTATGAATTAACTGAGCCCGGCGGGTATCTGTTTGTAGGTCATTCTGAATCTATAAACAAGGAGGAGACACAGTACAGGTATATCATGCCTGCTGTTTATCGGAAAGGATAGGTTATGATGTATTCAAGAAAAAAGATAAAAGTTTTGGTTATTGATGATTCCCTTGTATTTCGAGAGGCAGTAGCCCGAGGGCTAAGAGATGACAACGGTATTGAAATAGTAGGTACTGCGCCTGATCCTTTCATTGCAAGGGACAAAATTATAGAGCTTGAACCTGATGTATTAACCCTTGATGTTGAAATGCCTAAAATGAATGGCATTGAATTTTTAAAAAGATTAATGCCACAGTATCCGCTACCAGTGGTTGTATGTAGCGCAATTAGCAACAATGTATTTGATGCATTGGATGCAGGTGCAGTTGATTTTGTTACCAAACCAAGCACCAATAAAAGTATGGAATCCTTTATTAATGAACTAATTATAAAGGTTAAGATTGCTTCAACCGCAAAGGTTGGCCATTTAAAAAAAGATAATTTTAATAATAAAATCACCAGTGGAATTCATACTAAAAGTAGTTTTAAAATCATAGCAATTGGTGCCTCAACTGGGGGCACAGAAGCGATTTTTGATATTATTAATGCATTTCCAAGAGAAATGCCAGGTATTGTTATTGTTCAGCATATGCCAGCAGTTTTTACAAATATGTATGCCCAAAGGCTGAATAATTCTTGTAAGCTTGAAGTTAAGGAAGCAGAGAGTGGAGATGAAGTTCTTCAGGGAAGAGTTTTAATAGCTCCAGGTGGTGATAGTCATATGAGAGTAATAACGAAAGGTAGTGGATATGCTGTTGAACTCTTCAAAGTTGAAAAAGTAAACGGCCACTGCCCCTCTGTGGATGTGCTATTCAACTCTGTAGCTGACCAGGTAGGTAAATGTGCATTAGGGATTATTTTAACTGGAATGGGCTTTGATGGTGCAAAGGGTTTACTTAAAATGAAGCAAAAAGGCGCAATAACAATCGGACAGAGCGAGCAATCTTGTATTGTTTATGGCATGCCTAAGGTAGCATTTGATATAGGAGCCGTAGATAAACAAGTTGATTTAAAAGACATACCTCAGAAAGTTCACTCAATTGTTTATAAATTACAATGATTTTAATGATAAAGGTAAAATGGCATGAGCAGAAAATATTTGATATGAGAGGCATTTGTATATGAAAAGAGTATTAATTGTGGATGATGCAAGTTTTATGAGATTAACGCTTAAAACTATGCTGGAGAAAAATGGGTTTGAAGTTGTGGGCCAGGCAGAAAATGGTGCAATAGGTGTAAAGAAATGTATGGAGTTGAAACCAGATATTGTGACTATGGATATTACTATGCCTGAGATGGGTGGACTTGAAGCATTAATATTAATAAATAAAGCAGTACCAACTGCCAAAGTAGTAATGATTTCTGCAATGGGTCAGCAAATAATGATATTGGAAGCAGTTGCAAACGGAGCAAAGGGATTTTTAGTTAAACCTTTTAAGGAAGAAAATGTAGTAGCAGCAATAAATAAATTATAAGTATGGTGATATAAGATGGATAAGAATACATATGAGCAATTTGTTATAACACTAGATTGCATAGGCGATGGAGTTATTTCTTGTGATTTAGATGGTATGTTAGTATACATGAACAAAGCTGCGCAAGAATTAACAGGATGGAAAACTGAGGAAGCTCTAGGTGAAAGTTTGAGTGTAATCTTACCAATTATGGATGGGGAAATAAATCAATCAATTAACAGTCTTGCTAAGCTTGCAATTGAATACAACTATAAAATAGGACTTAAGAAAAATTCATATTTTATTGATAGAAATGGGATTAAGAAAAGTATTTCTGCAAGTTGTTCTCCAAAGAAGAATTCTGATGGCATCATAACAGGTGCGGTTATAACATTTAGAGATATTACTAGAATTATGAATACAGAAGAAGATTTGCGGATTGAAAGAAATAATTTTAAGGTAATATTTGAATCATCACCAATAGGAATTGCTATTGTTAATAAAGATGTCATTATTCAACAAGCGAATAACGCATTTCTAATGATTTTTCGTAAAAAGTTAAGTGAGTTAACAGATAAGAGGATGGGGGATAGCCTTTCCTGTGAAAACAGTTTCAAAAACCCAAAGGGTTGTGGATCTTCACAAGAATGTGGGCTTTGTAGAATTAGAAATGAAGTAGCGAAGGTTATTAAAAATAAAGTCATGGACGTACAAAAAGAGATTCAGTATGCTCAATCATCTGATAATATTCAAGTTATCTCTTGGCTTAATGTTAAATTCGTGCCAGTCAAAATATCCGAAGTAGATAATATTATGTTGGTTATTGAAGATGTTACAGAAAGAAAGGTTATAGAAAGCGAATTAAAAAGCGCTAAAGAAAAAGCGGAAGTAGCTAACAAAGCGAAGAGTGAGTTCTTGGCAAATATGAGTCATGAAATCCGTACACCACTTAATGGGATGGTTGGAATGATTGACTTAACCTTGAAATCCGATTTAACTATTGATCAGAGAGATAACCTTAATATTGCAAAATCCTGTACAACTTCACTTTTGAAAGTCATTAACGATATATTAGATTTTTCTAAAATGGAGGCAGGAAAACTCGCTATTGAAAATATTTGGTTCAATATGAGGGATTTAATCGACGATATAGTAAGTGTACATACAATAAGGGCGGAAGAAAAAGGGTTGAATTTATTTTATCAGTTTTCCAGTAGCATTTCAGAGGATTTAATTGGAGACCCTTCTAGGTTAAAACAAATACTTAATAATCTAATAGGAAATGCAATAAAATTTACGGAGAATGGTAGTGTTTCAATTTCTGTAGAAAAATATTTATTAGTTGAAGATGGTATAGAGTTATTGTTCTCGGTATCGGATACAGGTATTGGAATTCCCAAAAATAAACTTGATTTATTATTTAAAAACTTTAGTCAAGTTGATAGTTCCTATACGAGAAGATTTGGAGGAACAGGATTAGGTCTTGTAATTTCAAAGCAACTTATCGAAATGATGGGGGGTAAAGTTTGGGTTGAGAGCGATGAAAATAGTGGTAGTACTTTTTACTTTACAATCAGAGTAGGAATAGGTAAGAAGCAAGAAAAAAATCTACATTTGATACGAACTTCTCCATTAAATGGTCAATTATACAACATACTTTTGGTTGAGGATGATAAGGTAAATCAAATGATTATTGAATATATGTTAAAGGATAAAGGACATGCAATAAGCTTTGCAAATAATGGAAGGGAGGCAGTAGCAGCGACCGAAAACAATGATTTTGATATTATTCTGATGGATATTCAACTTCCTGAAATGGACGGGATAGAGGCTACTGCAGAAATTAGAAAAAGGGAAGAACTCATTGGTAAGCATACTCCAATCATAGCCTTAACTGCATATGCTCTTAAGGGTGATAGAGAAAAGTTTTTATCCCTTGGAATGGACGAGTATATTTCTAAACCAGTTGATAGTAAAGTGCTATTTGAGTTCGTTGATAGGTTCGGTTCACGAGGTAAAGATATATCATCAGATATTCTAAAGATGTTGAAAACTAATAATTTAATTAGTGAAAAAATAACAGAATATGATGACATTGAAATTAATAGAATTCAAGATGATCTATATAAACAATTACTATTGCTTAAAAAATCTTTTCATGAGAAAAATATTATGGCTATTGAAAATACAGCCCATTTAATCAAAATAACTGCAACCAAGATTGATGAATTGTTAGTAAAAAAACTAGCGTTTAAAATCGAACTTGCAACTAGGCGTAATGACTTACTAGAAGTGGGCGAAAATATAAAAGAACTTGAGAAAGAAGTTTTTAATATTGGAACTAAAAATAAGTAATCTTATGGAGGTAATATAATGAAAATATTAATTGCAGAAGACGATTTCGCCAGTAGAATGTTCTTATATAAGTTTCTTTCAAGCTACGGTGAATGCGATTTAACCGTGGATGGAATAGAGGCTGTCGAAGCATTTTTGATGGCACACGATGCCGGAGTGCCATATGATTTAATTTGCCTTGATATTATGATGCCAAAGGTTGATGGAATTAAGGCCCTTAAAGCTATGAGGTATATTGAAAAACAAAAAGGTATCGAAGAAACAAACACAGTAAAGGTTATTATGACAACTGCATTAAATGATACTGAGAGTGTCCATAACTCCTTTAAAACAGGTTGTGAGGGGTATGCATCAAAACCCATTGATACTGTTAAGTTTATAGATGTAATGAAGAAATTGGATCTAATTAGTTAAATAAGCGGGGATTTTGTTCGTACTATAATATTTAAGATGTCGATTAAAGGAGCTGAAACTCTTGGATCATCTCACTTCCTTTTCAAAAATTGTTCTTGATCTGGTGCAGGCTTCTAGTCTTGATAAACAAACTTGTGAAACACTAGTAAATGAATTCTATGAGCAGGCAGTAAAAATAATTCATAATATTAAAAATCAAATGTTAAAAGGTGAACTTCTAGAAACTGAGATGCTTTTGCATAGATTAAAGGGTTCTGCTGGAAATGTACGAGCTAAGAAAATCTCAGGTCTTGCCATGGAAGCCGAGAAAGCAATGAAAACAAAGGATTTTGATAAACTAAGTAGTTTGATTAAGAATATAGAAAGGTCATTGGAGGAATTGTTAATAACAAATGGGGAGGAGGAGGTAGCTCATGACAAGTAATATAATGATAGTTGATGATTCACCTATTGATAGAAAAATTATTAGACAGATTCTAGAAAAAAGACTAGATAACATTCATGTAATTGAGGCTGATAATGGGATGAATATTAATGAAAAGCTTGTATTAAATAATATACATGCCTGCATTTTAGATATATTAATGCCAGTGAAGAATGGCTTTGAAGTGTTAAGAGATATAAAGCAAGATCATTCTGTAATGGATATTCCTGTTATAGTCTGCACAGGTATAGAGGATGGACAGGCTATAGAAGAAGCTCTAGTACTTGGAGCATATGACTATTTTGCAAAACCTCTAAGTGATGAAGCAATGAAAACCTCTCTACCACTTAAAGTGAAAAATGCGATTCAATTAATGAAAAGAAATGAGCATATTCGTTACCTAAGTTACCATGATTCACTCACAGACCTTTATAATCGAAGGTTTTATGAAGAGGAAATTAAAAAAATAAATAAAGAGATTCATCCGATTTCTGTAGTTATGGGAGATATTAATGGATTAAAGTTAATAAATGATACCTTTGGCTATGATAAGGGTGATGAACTTTTGAGAAAAGCTGCTTTTGCAATTAAAACCGCATGTGAGAATAAAGATATAGTTGCTCGTTGGGGTGGAGATGAATTTATTATTCTTATGCCAAATACGAGAAAAGAGGAAGCTGAAAAGACTGTAAAAAAAATAAAAGACCTATACTCGAAGGAACAGGTAAACTCAATTAATGTGAGTATATCCTTTGGATGGGACACAAAGGATAGATTAGACCAAGATATATCAAAGGTATTGAAAAATGCGGAAGATTATATGTATAGAAACAAGACACTTGAAAGTGTAAGTGTGAGAAGTAGCATGATCAATACAATCATTAAGGCTTTACATGAAAAAAATTCAAGAGAAGAGAAACATTCAAAAAGAGTAAGTGAAATTTGTCAACAGATAGGTATAAAATCAGGCTTATCAGAGATAGAAGTAAGAAAACTTAAGGTGGCAGGGTTACTTCATGATATTGGTAAAATTGCTATAGAAGAGAGTATTTTAAATAAGTCTGGAAAGCTTACAAATGATGAATGGGAGCAAATAAAGGCTCATCCGTCTATAGGCTATAGAATATTAAGCTCTTCCCATGAAATGATGGAATTATCAGAGTGTGTATTATCACATCATGAAAAGTGGGATGGTTCAGGCTATCCAAATGGTTTAAAGGGTATAGAAATACCTAAAATTGCAAGAGTTATAGCAGTGGCTGATAGCTATGATGCTATGACTAGTGAAAGAGCTTATAGAGCTGCCCTGAGTGAGGAAACCGTATTAGAGGAAATTAGAAAGAATGCAGGAACACAATTTGACCCGGAAATTGCAAAGCTATTTGTTGAGAAGGTTTTAGAGAGACCATGGATTTAATATTTAAAGTGTTCTGGAAATTTTCAATTTTATATGCACAAAAATACTACCCTATTACTAGGTATTTAGTAAAGAGTAGTATTTTTTTATGATTTGATATTATATATCAAAACCAATTAACGTTGAAGAATCTTATAAATAAGAAGATAAAGAACCAAATGATAAGATTGAAGATTTGAATGAATATTTAAAAATGTTGTCAATAAATGTAGAATGTTATAGAGGTATGTTATATAATAAATACAAAATATACCTAAATCAAATGATACTCTTCAATACAAAAAGCAGAATAATTGCATGGCAATAAGATTTTTTTGGAATTATAGGTTGTGAAATTTGAATATTATGAAATATTGAAAAAGGAGATTAAAGTGAACATAATTTTTGATCTTATATATAATTTAGGTATTCTAGTATCTATGAGCATCATTTCTTCTTTTATTGGACATCGGGGGGACAAGGAGTGGAAGATATCATTCTTACAAGGAGTTCTTTTTGGGATTGCATCTATAATTGGAATGCTTCATCCATTAGTAGTAGCGCCAGGTTTGATTTTTGATGGCCGCTCAGTGATGATTAGCCTATCAGCCCTTTTCTTTGGTCCGTTTGCAGCCACGATAACTGGGACAATGGCAGTATATCTACGTATTTATCAAGGCGGCACAGGAATGACAATGGGGGTCCTTGTAATTATTATGTCTGCTATTATAGGCACTATGTTTTACATAAGAAATAAACGAAGGAATATTGAAGTGACAATAAATGTGCTTTTCTTCATGGGTGTTATTGTTCATGCATTAATGATATTACTTATGTTTACACTTCCTGATGGCAAAAGCATCAGTACTATCAAACTTATTGGTTTGCCAATTTTGTTAGCCTACCCAACTGCTACAGTATTAATCGGTAGGATTCTTCTTGAAGCAAATGTACGTAGACGAATAGTAGATGCACTACATGAAAGTGAACGCGACTTAACATCTACCAATGAAGAGTTAACTGCTTCAATGGAAGAATTAATTGCTATTGAAGAGGAGTTGCGAAGTCAGTTTGAAGAACTACAAATAAGTAATGAATTTAATATAGAAAGTCAAAATCAATTAAATAGTGCATTGGATAACGCACCTATACCTATCATGCTTCGTGCAGATAATGGGGAAGTCATAAAAATAAGTCGTAGATGGACGGAAATCACTGGTTACACAATTCAAGATATACCAACCGTTGATGATTGGGTTACAAAGGCTTATGGGGAAGATAAGCAAAAAAATTTAGATTTAATAAAATCTTCATATAATCCGAACAGCCCCAAAATTGATGGCGAATATAAAATTATTTGTGCAGACGGTAAAGTAAGAGTATGGAAGTTCAATTATGCTAATATCGGCAAAATAGTTGATGGACGAAGTGTGGCAATGGTCGCCGCTACTGATATCACAGAAGATAAACTCTCTGAAGAAGCTCTTGTAATAGCAAAAAATACAGCAGAAGCAGCAAATACTGCGAAAAGCCAATTTCTTGCAAATATGTCCCATGAAATTAGGACACCCATGAATGGAACTATGGGTATGCTGCAGTTATTAGAGATGACACTACTGACAGAAGAGCAAAAAGAGTATATTCGACTTTCTAAGACTTCTTCAGATGCTCTGTTAGTTGTAATAAATGATATCCTTGATTATTCAAAAATAGAAGCAAAGAAAATGGAACTGAAGAATACAAATTTTAATCTTGAAAAGGTAATAAACGATGTAGTAAGTTTGTTTAAACTTTCTGCCATGGAAAAAGGATTGATAATGAGCGCTTCAATAGAAAGTGATGTCCAAATTAACCTCATAGGGGATCCTTTTAGATTAAGACAAATAATTTCAAACCTGATTGGGAATGCTCTTAAATTCACAAACGAAGGCAGAATTGATATTTTTGTGAAACAGACAAAGCGTATCAATACTAGAAAAGCTATGCTGGAGTTTGTCGTTAAAGATACTGGTATTGGTATACATACAAATAGAACTGATGTACTTTTTAATAGTTTTACTCAAATAGATAATTCAAATACCCGCAAACATGGTGGAACAGGACTTGGACTTGCTATATCAAAAAGCTTGGTGGAATTGATGGGTGGGAATATTTGGGTAGAAAGCAACGAAGGCGAAGGAAGTGCTTTCTATTTCACATGTATTTTTGGAATAGATTCTCCTGAGAATAACGCATTGGATGTTGTAGCTAAAAATGAAGTGGAATATTATAAGAAAAACACAATAACTATTCTCCTCGCAGAGGATGATTCAGTTAGTAGAATAGTTATTGAAAAACTTGCTCAAAAAAAAGGTTGGAATCTTATATCTGCTAATAATGGTGTGAATGCTGTAGATGCTTTTAAAAAAATGCTCTTTGATGTAATTCTTATGGATGTACAAATGCCAGATATGGATGGTTATAAGGCCACTGAAGCCATTCGACAGATTGAAGGACATAGACATACACCTGTAATTGCTATGACAGCATATGCTCTGCAGGGAGATCGAGAGAAATGCTTGGAAGCAGGAATGGATGATTATCTGACAAAACCAATTAATGCTAGGGAATTCTATACAATTGTTGAGAAGTGGATTGAAGAAAATTAGACATGGGCTTTTATAATACAATTAGAGTTATTAACACGTTTTGTCATACGATATATAAATTAAACTTATAGTGAGGTAGTGTATATGAAAATCAGTAAAATTAGATTGCATTGTATTATATGCGTGTTTATTTCTTCTCTTATAGTTATAACTGCTTGTAGTAAAAACCAAGAAACTATAAAAATCGGGATAGCAGGTACTATGTCTGGCATTAATTCTGACCTATCGGTCTCGGGACGTAGGGGAGTTGAGCTTGCAGCAGACGAGTTTAATAAGGCAGGGGGATTAAACGGACGAAAAATTGAATTGATTGTTAAAGATGACAAAAATAATGCTACCATTGCAATGAACATTGATAAGGAGTTTATTGATGAAAATATTGCTGTTGTAATAGGACATTATACAAGTGGAATGATGGTTGAATCGATGGATTATTTAAAAGATAAAGAAATATTGTTTTTAGCGCCAACAATAAGTGTTGATATATTATCTGGTATGGATGATAATTTCATCAGATTTATTTCGACCACAACAGAGCAAGCAGTCGCTCTAGCCAAGGAAGCTAATAAAAATAACAATGAAAAGTTTGCGGTGATATATGATTTGAAGAATATAGGCTTTTGTGAAGTACTTAATGAAAATTTCAAAAAGCTATTGGAGGAAAGTGGTGGAAAAGTAGTTTTAACAAAAACCTTCACTTCAGATGTGAATGGAGATTATTTAAGTTTAGCAAATGCCATAAAAGAATCAATGGCAGATGGGGTTCTTATTATAGCTAATTCAGCAGATAATGCTGAGATTACCCAGCAAATAAGAAAAGTCGGTTCTAATATACAAATCTATTCTCCATTATGGTCAAATACTACAGAGTTAATGAAAAAGGGTGGAACTGCGGTTGAGGGGATGATTATAGTTGGGGCAATAGATTTAGACAATAATAAAAAAGACTTTATAGAGTTTAAGACACATTATATAGATACATATGGAGAGGACCCAACCTTCTCTTCAATGTATTCCTATGAAGCTACCCAAGCTTTGTTCCAAGCTATGAGAATGGGACCGGATTTCAAACCAAATACAATTAAGAAGAATATAATTAAAATCATGAATTTTAAGGGTCTAGAAGGGGACTATGTCATCGATAAATTTGGCGATAATATAAGAGAGTATATGCTGTTTAAATTAGCAAAGGGCCAACTAAGGAAGGTTGATTAGCATATGAAAAGATATTTTAGTTTAAAGACCCAAATGATCTTAAGCAACATATTAATTTTTATATTACCAGCCTTAATCTTTGGATATATTTCACAAGCATTTTTTACTCAAAATGTAAAAGAAAATATTGAATATTCAAATAGTATTATTGCTACCCATATAAATAGTAGAGTTAGGGATTTTATAGACAACCCTATTCATGTCATGGAACAAGTCAGGGCTGGCTTATCTATGAAAGACTTTATTCAAGACAGACAAATTGATACTTACCTATCAACAATTAAGAATACATATTCATATTTTGATACGATTCAAATTGTTGATGATGATGGGCTAGTGCAAAATTCTGCACCATATGAAAGAGATACAATAGGGACAAGTATGCTATACGAAGAATTTTTTAAGAGAATAGATAAATCTGGAAAACCTATATGGTCCAAGGTATTCATTTCACAACAAACAGGACAACCCACGGTCACTATTACACTTTATTTAGATAAAAGAACTTTAATTGGATATTTGAATCTATCTAAAATCACAGAAATTATAGAGAGTATTGAATTAGAAAATGGCGGAAGCATATCAATCTTAGATGAGAATGGCATATATATTGTTGATTCGAACGTAGAAAATGTTAGCCAGAGGAGATTGTTTAATCATTTTGATGAGGCAATGCAGAGTGTAAAATCAAGTAACTCCATGCTATATTTTCAAAACAACAAGGAACTTACTCTTTATGCAAGTAAAATAAAATCCACTGGCTGGTATTCTGTAATAGTTATGGGAACCCAAAAAATACTTGAACCTGTTAACAGTCTTAAAACCATACTTTATATTGGACTAGTTATAATGATTATTTTGAGTTTAATTATTTCTATTAAGAGTACGAATGGCATAATAAAGGCCTTAAAAAATCTACTTAATAAAACTAGCAGAATCTCCAATGGAGATTACAGCTTTACTTCTGAGTATGAAGATTACAACTTTACTTCTGAGTATGAAGATTATAAAGAGTTTAGGGAGCTCTCTAATCATTTTGATACAATGGCTGAGAATATACAAGATAGGGAAAAAAGGATACAATCACTAAATGCTGACCTTGAAGAAAGGGTTCTAGAGAGAACAAGCCAACTTCGAGAAAGCAATGTCATCCTTGAAGAGGAGATTTGTGAGCGCCAAAGAGTAGAAGATGAAATAAAAAGGCTAAATTTAGATCTTGAGGATAGAGTGCTTGAAAGAACAACCGCACTTATAAGAACAAACGAAGCATTAGAGGATACGAATGCTTCTCTTGAAGAGGAAATAAGTGAGCGAATGAGGATTGAAAATGAATTAATCGAAGCAAAGGAAGAAGCTGAAACTGCAAATGCTGCTAAGAGTCTATTTCTTGAAAATATGAGCCATGAAATAAGAACACCTATGAATGGAATAATGGGTATGACAGAGCTAACACTTATGACGGAGCTTGCAGTGGACCAAAGAAAATATTTAGATTTAGTAATGAAATCCACCAAGTCATTGCTTAGAATTATTAATGATGTACTAGATTACTCTAAAATAGAAGCTGGTAAAATTGTAATTGAGCATAAGCTGTTTAACCTTATGGATGTTGTTAATGAGATAATCATGCTATTTGATATTTCTTTGAAACAAAAGGGTCTAGAAATCACAACTATTGTGGCAGAAGGAGTTCCAAGGAACCTATATGGAGACTCAGTAAGATTAAGACAGATATTGTCTAATTTAATTGGAAACGCTATAAAGTTTACAGATAAAGGCGTCATAATCATTCGTATAGTTATCGACCCTTCAAACAAGAGTTCTGATAAATTAGAATTTTCTATAAGGGATACGGGTATCGGAATACCTAGGGACAAGCAAGGTTTGCTATTTGAAAGATTTAAGCAATTAGACAGTACCTATACGAAACAATATCAAGGTACTGGTCTTGGCCTTGCCATATCAAAGAATCTCGTTGAATTGATGGGAGGAGATATTTGGGTTGATAGTGCGGAAGGTGTGGGAAGTAATTTCTTTTTTACTATTAAATTTGATAGAAATGATATGCAAGAAGTTGGCAATAGGGAGCCTGCTATAAGTAAAAAAGGCATTACTAAAGTTAGTTCAAACAAAACTGTACTTTTAGTTGAAGATGATAAAATAAATCAAAGTTTAGGTGAGTTAATATTAGTAAAAAAAGGTTTTAAAGTAATAATCGCTGAAAACGGTGAAAGAGCTGTTGAATTATATGATAAATTTGCATTTGATTTAATTTTTATGGATATTAGTATGCCTGTTATGGATGGATACAGTGCAACTTTAATTATACGTGAGAAAGAAATGGTAACAGGGAGACATACTCCAATTATTGCAATGACTGCTTATGCTTCAGATGTGGACAAGAATAGGTGCTTTGAGTTTGGTATGGATGATTATATATCTAAACCAATTGATATCATAGGATTATGTGAAAAAATTGATAAGTGGACTTCATAGACCAGCCATATAAAGATTGTTAAGAGTTAGTTTATATAGTTAAATACGATTCTTTAAGTAACACATTTATGGGCTTGTCTGATATTATAAACCGAATTATTGAGACAAAAGAAGGTGAGAATTTGTTTTATTACAACATACTTAAGAATTTTAATACGGAAGGAGGTTGGCCAATGATTGTAGTAGATTCTGTTGTGGGCGCAGGCAAGTCATCTTTAATGAGTATATTAGAAGAAGAAGGGTTTATAAGTTTTCCTGAACCAGTAATTGATAATCCCCTACTTGAAAAGTTTTATCACAATAGAGAGAGGTACAGTTTTCCTCTGCAAATATTTTTTTTAAACCGAAGATTTAAGCATATAAAAGAGGCTGCTAAGATAGAAAACTCAGTAATGGATAGATCAATATATGGAGATGTCATATTCGCACGTATGCTGAACGAAAATGGAGAAATGTCAAATGTGGAATTCGATTTGTATATAGAGCTATTTGAAAACATGATACAACATTGTCACCCGCCAAAGCTCATGATTTACCTTGAATGTTCAGTTGACTTGGGAATAAAAAGAATAAATAAGCGAGGAAGATCCTATGAGCTTATTGTAGAAAGAGAATATTGGGAAAGGTTAAATAAAAATTATAGAGAATACTTTGCAGATTATAGTTTCTCCCCGATATTAAGGATCAATATAGATAATATTGACTTTGAAAATAATCTAAAGGATAAAGAATATGTATTAAGCTTAATAAGGCAAACGCTAAAGACAATATAAAAGATTTGGGACGATTTTGCATTTTAACAAATTTCCTTCTTGAAAAGCAAGAATACCGTCCCCAATGCTTTGGACCTATCTTTTTTCAGGTTCATATGCATCTTCTTCATAGTCAAATTCGACTTTTTTAAAAGTTACTTTATTAGTAAAGCTTTTATAGTTATCAGTGCTTCTGTTTAAATCTTTTAAACGATCATAATCATCTTCTTCATAATCAAAGTTCTTTTTGTTTAAATTATTATTTTCTTTATTCAATTCACTGCGCTCCTTAGATTCTTATTTTATTATCAATATTATATCATAAAATAATTGTTTTTTTAGCTTTACATAATATAATTGAGAAATTTGAAGATAAACATATTTAGTGTGATTTTAAAAACAAATTTCGTTTATTTCAGGGTTTGATAAAATTAAAATAATAAACTATAATTAAGTTATGAAATCCCGATACATGATTTAATTGATTGAAACATGATATCCAGATTTTCTGGAATATACGTCAAGCCTTTAATTTGAACCTACATTATATATTGGGGAGTTTTAAATTATGTAGATTATATCAGGCCCATAGTAAGTCTAATTTTAGCAGGGGAAGATAGAAGCTCATTTGCGAATTCCCACCTATCAATCGATAGGTGTCAAATTCAAGGCAACGGTATTTTGGGCAAAAGATGATTAAAGAGAGGTAGTACTACCTCTCTTTTTTGCATAAAAAAATATAAAACAATGTATATTTACTTTATATAAGGAGTATTATATACTAAATATTAGTACCAGGTATTAATGACTAGGAAGGAGTGTTTTTTATGCAATTGAGCCAGCTTTTTAAAGTTCAGGAGATAATGGAAAACAATATAAAGCACTTATCACAAATTGATGAAAATGAACTAGGCAAGGACAATGTATTTGATTTAAGGTTTTTGGCCCTCCAGGTTAAAGTTGGTGAGTTGGCAAATCTAACAAAGTGTTATAAATATACAAGAATAAAAGAGGACATACCAAAAGAAAAGCTTATGTTTCGTTATATTGATGCTATGAGGTTTTTTTTATCTATTGGCAATCAATTTCAATTTAATATTATTGATATTGACGCAGTGAGTAAAAAAACTAAGGAAGATAGCCTGGTAAAAGTCTTTAGTACTATATTTGATGATATAAGAGATTTAAAATATGCTATTAAAGTAGACAATTATGTTGATTCTTTGAATATTTATATTAAACTTTTTACAGAGTTTATCAATTTAGGAAAGCTGCTTGGATTCACCTTTGAGGAAGTATATAATTACTATTTGGAACAAGCATCGCAAGTATTATAGTGTTTACGTAAACTAAAGGCCTGATGATTTATCATCAGGCCTTTTATGATTTTCCATCTTACTATAAATTTACAAGAAGGATTTTATTCTGATTTGTAGAATGTATATAATTAATTTAATTTTATTATTGTAAAGGTTTAGGTGATTTTATGTTAACAGTTAATATCATTGATGAAGCACTTACGTTTAAAGATATAAAAAAAGAAAACTTGAAAGAACTGCTTCATATTTACAATAATACAGAAGAATATATGTATGCCACTGGTATTGATAGGCAGATGACCTTTGATGATATAAGTCAAAAATACCTTGAAGTATTAGTAAACAGTCATGAATTTTTTGTTGGCATTTTTGAAGCTGATACAGATTTTATGATTGGTGCTATTAAAGGAAGAATTGACTATGACAATATGCAAGAAGCTTGGATTATGTCACTGCTGATAAGGAAAGAATATCGGGGTCTGGGAATTGGCAGAAGAGCTGTTGACAATATGATTGATTGCCTATATAAAAAGTATGATGTTATGACTTGCTTCACAGGAGTTATTTCTGGTAATTCTACTGGAATGAGTTTTTGGGGGAAGGCCGGATTTAATCACATTAGGACCATAGACCATTACATTAAACTCAATGGTGAATATAGAGACTATATAATTATGAAAAAAGAAGCATTGAAAAATTAAATCCACCTTGGGCGTAAATTTAACCTTAAACTTTATTTTTTACCCAACTCATTATTTTTTTTACGTAATCCTGGGTTTCATCAAAGGGAGGGATGCCTCCATATTTTTTTACACTTCCGGGACCTGCGTTATACGCAGCAAGAGCATATTCTAGATTTCCATCAAATTCTTTGAGCATATTTTTTAGATACCTGACTCCACCATCAATATTTTGTTTTGGGTCAAAGGGGTTGTCAACACCTAGTCCGGCAGCTGTTCCTGGCATCAACTGCATAAGTCCCATAGCTCCAGCTTTTGAAACAACATCAGGATTAAAGCCGGACTCTGCTTTTATTACAGCCTTGATGATAGTGCTGCTAAGATTATATTTTCTTGCAGCTGAATTTATCAAATCTTCATACTCACCACTATATTTAAAGCTTGATGGTTCAACCTTTAATACTTCACCATCAAGTATTTTATCAAAGTTTATTGTAGATTCTTTATTAAGTTTCACATAAGAAGGTAGTGAACTTTGTATTGCAACAAGCTTTTGTTGCAAAATATTATTTAAAATATCTGACATTTAGATCGACCCCCCAATTTGATTATAGTATAAATATATTTGTAAACCAATGGAAAGACATCAGTAATTGTATTGAAAAATTTAGAAAATTATGATAAATTCAATACGAGGGTGAAATATATGAGGATTACGAGATCAAAGGTTAAAAGTATAAAAAGAAAATATATAAAAACGGTTTTAATTATTTTCATTATAATCATTCCAAGCTTAGCTTACCTATCTTCAAAAATTATATTTAATACAGTATATAACAAGCCAGATATAAAAGCTATAGATCAATCGAAAAACTTGGGTACTCTATACTCGGGGGGGCCGGTGGGTAATAATGCTTTCAATTATATTTTCGAACTTTCTGGTAAAAAAATTTACAGGATTGAATCAAAAAAATTTCATAACTTTGAAGATGCTGAAAAATTTGTCAATAAAATAAAAAATAAAAAATACAGTCCTTTTATAATAAAAAAAAGCGGCTACTTAGTATATTTTGGGTATTTCGAAACAAAAGAGAACGCTGAGAAAATTATGGATAAATTAAAAGCAGTTAAGTTAGAATGCAATATAAATGAAATAAACTTTAATAGCATCAGCATCAGCTATGGAGAGAATGATAAAAAGTTTATTGAGATTGTAAAAGATAGTGATAATCTAATGAATAGAATCTTTGAAGAAAAATGTAAAATTAGTTTTGAAATTATTTTTAAAGACAATAAGCCTTCTAAGGATGAAATAAGTACATTGATGAATGCTGAATCAAAGCTTACTGAAAATTTAATTATTATGATGAATATATCTGTAAGCACTAACATTGCAATTTTTAAAGAAAACTATATAGAAGCATTGAAAGCATATAAAGACAATAATTTGGCCCAAGATTCTTTCAGTTATTTTGATATACAGAAAAGCATGTCATATCAATTGGAAGCTTATGATAAACTTATACAAAGTCTTAGTATTTAAAGGGGGTTAATTATGCAGATTATCGAGGTTAGAGACATTCTAGAAGCAAAAGTATTATGCTGTGAGGAGCTTTTAACAAATGAAGTAGATAATGCTTTTTCTTCTGACTTAATGAGCGATGTTCTTGCTTTTGTAACTGGCAAAACGCTTCTGCTCACAGGACTTGTTAATAATCAAGTAATAAGGACTGTAGAGATGGCAGATGTAAATGTCATCGTGTTTGTTAGAGGGAAAGTACCTGATTCAAACATAATAGAAATGGCAAGACAAGGCGATATTGTTTTATTGACTACGAAGGACACGTTGTACACTGCATCAGGAAAGCTTTATGGTAAAGGACTAAATGGCGTTAATATATAGGCTGGGGGTTACTAAATGGATGCGATAGAATATACTTTTCAGATAGAAAAAGGGGACTTTGTTAGAGCGGGCGAGGCAGCTAGTTCTATAAAGAAGATCCTTAGACAGGTGGGAGCGGAAACGTCCCTAATTAGAAGAGTTGCAATTGCTGCTTATGAAGCAGAAATGAATATAGTAATACACTCTGATGGAGGATCCATTAGCGTATTGATAGATCCGAAGTGTGTAATGATTTTAGCGAAAGACATGGGACCAGGTATAGAAAATATTGAGCTTGCAATGAAAGAAGGATACTCAACAGCTACTGATAGAATAAGAGAGATGGGCTTTGGTGCTGGTATGGGTCTTCCTAATATGAAAAAATGTAGTGATGAATTTTCAATTGAGTCAAAAAAAGGAAAAGGAACTACTATCATGATGAATATGTGTGTGAAAGATGGTGAATAAATGGAAAAAGAGTATTTTCATTCTGTTATACTGAAGGAAGATAGATGTATAGGATGTACTAGTTGTCTTAAAGTTTGTCCCACTGAGGCCATAAGGATTATAGATGGAAAAGCAAGGATTATAGATGAAAGATGCATAGATTGCGGAGAATGCATCAGAATTTGTCCAAATCATGCCAAGAGTGCGGTCACTGACAACCTAAACGTTTTAGATAAATATAAATACACGATTGCTATTCCTACGATGTCCATGTATGGTCAATTTCAGCCTAATATTTCTATAAGCCAAATATTAAATGCAATCAAATCTATTGGATTTGATGAAGTCTACGATACAACTGTAGGCGCAAAAATTATTTCTAGACTGATTTCTGAATATTTGCTCCATAAGAAAACAATAGAGGGACCTCTTATTAATTCTTCTTGCCCGGCTATACTTCGATTAATACAAATAAGGTTTCCTGAATTGTTGCCTAATGTTGTGGATATTGAAACCCCTATGGAGATAGCAGCTAGGATTGTGAAAACTGAAGCAGTGAAAAAAACTGGGCTTGATATGAAGGAAATAGGAGTTATTTTTATTACGCCCTGTACTGCTAGAGCAACAAGCATAAAAAATCCACTAGGCATAAAGGACTCGTATATCGATGCAGCTATATCTATAAAAGATATATATGGTGAAGTTTTAAAGAATCTTAGCGTTAACTCTAGTTATTCGGTAAATGTTGAAAGTACAAAAGAAACCTTGGAGTGGATATTAGCAGGAGGACAAGCAAAGTCATTAGAAATAGAGAAATATTTAGCTGTAGATGGTATTCATGAAGCAATAAAGGTTTTAGAGGATTTGGAGTTAGGGAAACTGGAAGATGTTGATTTTCTTGAGCTTATGGCTTGCAGAGGAAGTTGTGTTGGAGGGCCTCTAGTTATAGAAAACTCATTTATAGCAAGGGCTAAAATAGGTAAACATGCAAAGTCATTAGATCATTTGGTTTGTACAGATGTAGAGATAGGCGAATATATAAAGATGTATGAAGAAGGTTTTGTAAGATTAACTGAGACCATAGAGCCAAGGTTGGTGTTGAGCCTTGATAAAGATATTTTGAAGTCAATCCAAAAGATGGATCTAATGAGAGAAATCCTAAAAAATTTACCAGGCATAGACTGCGGGGTTTGTGGTGCACCAACTTGTAGGGCGTTTGCTGAGGATATTGTAAAGGGTGAAAATAATCATCCGTTATGTATAGTAAAAACGCTAGAAAATTTTAAAAATATCAACTCGAAAAGAAAAGGGGAGGATAAAATTGAAAGTAAATGAAGTGTGTCAGAAACTTAATCTGAGGCTATTAGCGGGAGGAGAAGGGATAGACCGTGAAATAACTGGACTATATATTTGTGACCTGCTAAGCTGGGTTATGAGCCATGCTGTAAAAGGAAATGCGTGGGTTACTGTTCAAACTCATTCAAATATAATTGCAGTTGCAACATTACTTGACATGAGCTGCATTATTATTCCTGAGGATATCGAAATAGAAGAAGAAACTATAAAAAAGGCGGAGGAAGAGCAGATGCCTTTGCTAAAATCTTCACAAAACTCTTATGATTTAGCAAAAGAATTTTTAAATCATGGAATAGGAAAATGATATGGAGTTCGCTATAGATTTCCACATACATTCAGCACTGTCTCCCTGTGCTGATGAGGAGATGACACCTAATAATATTATAAATATGGCTCTATTAAAGCGTTTAGATATTATAGCAGTCACAGATCATAATTCCTGCAGAAATCTTCCTGCCATTATGGACGTAGGGAAAAAGAATGGACTAACTGTAATACCTGGAATGGAAGTACAAACAAAAGAAGAAGTGCATATAATATGTCTTTTTAAAAGGTTGGAGGCTGCACAGAAGTTTGAAGAAATTGTTTATAATAGTTTGCCAGGAATTCAAAATAATGAGAAATTGTTTGGAACTCAACTTATTATGGATAACGAAGATAACATCACTGGAAAGGTAGATAAGCTTCTTTTGTCATCTGCATGCCTTTCTGTTAACGATGTTTTTATTCTTGTTAGAGGGTTGGGGGGGATTTGTATACCAGCTCATATTGATAGAAATTCCTATAGTATTGTTACTAATCTAGGTTTTATTCCACCAAATTTGAAAGTAAAAACCATCGAATTTTCGAAGAAGAATTCTCCTGAAGATATTTTAAAGAAGTATTCTTTTTTGACAAAATATAATTATATCGTATCTTCGGATGCCCATTTTTTACCAGATATAAGTGAAAGAGAATTTTTTATAGACATGGAATATTTAAGCATAACTGAGCTTTTTGATAAATTAACAAAATAAAAATCAAAATTATAATTTTATTTCGAAAATATTGTTAAAAATTAATCGAATATATGTTAGAATAAATGTTGGGTATTATAAGATAATAGAAATTTGATTATAAGTATATTTATTTTAAAGGAGGGGACTCTTTAATGACTGAACTAGAATTTAAAGAGAAAATGGAGAAGCTAGAAGAAGTAATAAATCATCACAGACATCAGGATGGACCATTAATGCCTGTATTGCATGAAACACAGGAGTTATTTGGATATATTCCTGAGGAAGCCCAAAAAAGGATATCAGTAGAACTAAATGTCCCAATGGCAGAAATTTATGGGGTGGCAACTTTTTATTCAAGATTTACTTTAAAACCTAGAGGCAAATATACTATATCAGTTTGTTTAGGTACAGCATGTTATGTTAGAAATGCACAGGCTATTATTGAAAAGTTTAAGGACGAGTTAAAGATTGAACCTGGAGCTACCTCGGAAGATGGTATATTTACATTAGAAGCTACAAGGTGTCTTGGATGTTGTGGACTTGCTCCAGTAGCAATGATAGGCGAAGATGTATATGGCAAGCTGGTTCCAGAGGATATACTAGGAATAATAAAGAAATATAGAGATTAATTATGAAAGAGCTATCTCTTCATATATTAGATTTAGTGCAAAACTGTGTGTCAGCTGGTGCTAGCTTAATTGAGATAATAATAGAAGAATCTTTAATAAATGATTTTATGAAAATAACCATTAAAGATGATGGCTGTGGTATGGATAAAGATTTAATAGAAAAGATAAGAAATCCTTTTTTTACTACAAGGACTACAAGAAGAGTAGGCTTAGGAATACCTTTAATGGAGGCTGCCTGTGAAAGATGCCAGGGTAATCTAACGATTGAATCGGAAAAGGGAATAGGTACAATAGTAACTGCCAGTTTTAAGCACAGTCATATTGATCGGGCTCCTCTTGGTAATATGGTAGATACATTCATCACTATAATACTTGGGAAAACTGAGATAGATTACATTTATAAGCATAAAATTGATGATAAAGAATTCACAATAGATACTAGACAGCTAAAAACAATACTTGGCGAGGAAGTTTCGATTTCTAATAGTGATGTTTTAGCTTGGATAAATGAGTATATAAATGATGGCCTACGGAATTTGATGGAGGTGTAATAAAATGAAATCAATACAAGAATTACAAGAAATAAGGAAAAGGACTCTAGATACGATCAATGTAAGAAAGGATAGAAGTGGAACAAGAGTAGTAGTGGGTATGGCAACTTGTGGCATAGCTGCTGGAGCGAGGCCGGTGCTACTTGCAGTGATAGATGAAGTAAAGAACAACAATCTTTCAGATGTAGTTGTTGCACAAACTGGTTGTATAGGAATGTGTAGATTAGAGCCAATTCTTGAAGTATATAAACCTGGAGAAGAAAAAGTTACCTATGTAAAAGTCACAGAGTCAAAAGCAAAACGGATAATGAATGAGCATGTTATTCTGGGTAAAGTTGTAGATGAATATACAATAGGAGCTGCTGAGCAGTAAATATTTTTAGTAAAACTTTTTAGGGGGTATAGAAAAGATGAAAATGTACAGATCCCATGTAATGATTTGTAGAGGTACAGGTTGTACGTCATCAAATTCTGAGCAAATCGTAAAAAACTTCGAAGAAGAGATAAAAAAGCATGGAATAGAAAATGAAATTACAATTGAGCGAACAGGCTGCTTTGGACTTTGCGCACTAGGGCCAATCGTTATTATATATCCAGAAGCATCATTTTATAGCTTGGTTAAACCTGAAGATGTAGAAGAAATCGTAAAAGAGCATTTAGTAAAAGGAAGAGTAGTAAAAAGACTTTTATATGCTGAGTCAGTAGATGGAGACACAATAAAGTCAATAAATGATATTGAATTCTATAAGAAGCAGTACAGGATTGCTCTAAAAAATTGTGGAGTTATAAATCCCGAAGATATAGATGAATATATAGCATTTGATGGATATAAAGCATTAGAACAGGTTCTTACTTCAATGAAGCCAGAAGAAGTCGTAGATGTTATTAAACGCTCAGGACTTCGTGGAAGAGGAGGCGGTGGATTCTCAACTGGTACGAAATGGGACTTCACAGCAAAGGCTGTTGGGGATAAAAAGTACGTGCTTTGTAACGCTGATGAAGGAGATCCAGGCGCATTTATGGACAGAAGCGTACTAGAAGGAGATCCTCATGCAGTAATAGAAGCTATGATAATAGCAGGCTATGCAGTTGGCTCAAATCAAGGATATATTTATTGTAGAGCTGAATATCCAATAGCTGTCAAGCGTATGACAATAGCGATCATGCAAGCAAGAGAATATGGATTATTAGGGAAAAATATACTAGACACAGGTTATGAGTTTGATTTAGAGATTAGACTAGGTGCAGGTGCATTTGTTTGTGGAGAAGAAACTGCTTTGATAGCATCAATAGAAGGCGAAAGAGGTATGCCTAGACCAAGACCTCCATTCCCAGCTATCAAAGGTCTTTTTGGTAAACCAACTCTATTGAATAATGTTGAAACTTATGCAAATATATGCCAGATTATTTTAAATGGAGCAGAATGGTTTGCTTCTATGGGTACTGAAAAATCAAAAGGTACAAAGGTGTTTGCATTAGGTGGTAAAATAAACAATACTGGGCTTGTTGAAGTACCAATGGGTACTACCATGAGAGAAATAGTTTTCGAAATAGGTGGAGGAATACCCAACGGCAAGAAATTTAAGGCAGCTCAAACTGGTGGACCATCTGGCGGGTGTATTCCTGCAGAGCATATAGACGTGCCTATAGATTATGACAATTTGATCGCGCTAGGTTCTATGATGGGTTCTGGTGGGCTTATTGTTATGGATGAAGATAACTGTATGGTAGATATAGCAAGATTTTTTCTTGACTTCACAGTTGATGAGTCCTGTGGAAAATGTACACCATGCCGTGAAGGTACAAAAAGAATGCTAGAGATACTTGATAAGATAACTGAAGGCAAAGGTGAAATGAGCGACATAGATAAGCTTGAAAATTTAGCTAAAAATATTAAGGCTTCTGCTCTTTGTGGCCTTGGTCAGACAGCACCAAACCCTGTGCTATCAACTTTGAAATATTTTAAGGATGAATATATAGCTCATATTAAAGATAAGAAGTGTCCATCTGGCGTATGTACTGCACTTCTTAACTATATAGTTATTGATGAAAAATGTAAATCTTGTGGTATTTGCGCTAAACAGTGTCCAGTAAATGCAATTTCTGGTCAAAAGGGAGTACCATACTTAATAGATACTGAAAAATGTATCAAGTGTGGAGTCTGTCTGAACAAATGCCCATTTAAAGCAATTTATAAAGGCTAAAAATTTAATAAGGGATCTTCATGAAAATAGACTGGTATACTAGTTATTTCCTTGAAGATCCTAAGAAAAGGACAGCTCAATTTATTTTCTTGAGCTGTCCTTTATTGTCTATATCATAAATAAAAAACCCTTCTGGCGTTGATTTACAAATCTCTTTTGTACGTTCAACAAGTTTTGCGATTTTGGGATAACTTGCTTTTGAACCTGCAAAGACAAATGGATCGCCAAACATGCCCATTTTAAGCCATCTTGAAAAAAGTCCACCTACTGTAAGGGGAAATACCACAGAAGAAGAGGTATTTATAAAAATAAATCCTTCATTCAAGCTTCGTTTCTGATGCAATTGATTTATTAAACCTTCCATAGCACGTATAACCGCCTTTGAACGACCTCTACCTATTGAATAAACCTCGTTGCCAAATTCATCAACTCCATGAAAAATCAACCTGCCAAAATCTTTATTATCTAATGTATTAAAATTTTCGGTATTATAAAGTTCATCAGTACTTGGTATTCTATCGCTAGGAAGCTTGTTTAAATGAAGCTCTGACGCCATTATAGAAGTATGAGTACCTCCAAGGCAATTATAAATTATTATCATTTGTTTCCACCTCGATTATTTTTTGAAGATACTTTATTGTATTATATGTATTTGTATCAAATTATATTAAGTGATATAATAAATAAGCGATAAGAGTATACAAGATACATTGGAGATTATTATAAATTTTTTTTAATATGATTTCAAAATTAATTTGACATATTAAAAAATAATTGTTAAATTATAAATTATTGAATTCCAATTTTTCAAGAGGGTTTTGTGCACTGTTATCGAATAGTTCATAGGTTGCTTATTGCCACTCATTACAATAATTTTTTTATTACCATTATTTAATTAATATAAGAGGTGAGTAATTTGGATATTAGAACATTGACGTTCAAAGGCGGAACTCATCCACCTCACAGTAAAAAAGCCACCGAGAAACTACAACTAGAAAAAGCGAATGCACCTAAAATTGTTGTTATACCTATGCAACAACATATAGGTGCTCCTTGCGAGGCTATTGTAGCAGTCGGAGATGAGGTAAAGGTTGGCCAGAAAATTGGTGAACCTAAAGGATTTGTTTCTGCCCCCATACATTCAAGTGTATCGGGAAAAGTTATTGCTGTAGAGCCAAGGCTATACTCAGGAGGCTCAAAAGTGACTTGTATTGTTATTGAATCAGATATGCAAGAGCAGGTGCATGAAAGTGTTGTTCCGAAAGGAAAACTTGAAAATTTGAGTTCAGACCAGATCAAGGCCATCATTAAAGAGGCTGGTATTGTTGGTATGGGCGGAGCTGCCTTCCCAACCCATGTAAAACTAGCACCACCACCAGGCAAGATATTAGATACTGTTGTATTAAATGGAGCGGAGTGCGAGCCTTATTTGACAGCTGATCATAGACTTATGCTTGAAATGCCAGCTGATGTAGTGACGGGTCTTAGCGCTCTGATGAAAGCACTTGGAGTAAAAAAGGGCTACATCGGCATTGAAACCAATAAGCCTGATGCTATTGAAGCAGTTTATAATGCAGCAAAAGGTGTGGAAGGTATTGAAGTCGTGGCACTGAAAGCCAAATACCCACAAGGTGCAGAAAAACAACTGATCAATGCGTGCACAGGAAGGGAAGTTCCGTCAGGTGGATTGCCTTCTGATATCGGAGTAGTTGTAAGCAATGTTGGTACAGCAGCAGCAATCGCAAATGCAATCAACACTGGTATGCCATTAGTTGAAAGAATAGTAACTATAACTGGCAAAGGAATAGTACAACCAAAGAACTTGCTTGTAAAAATTGGTACTTCTTTTAGGGAAGTAATAGATCAATGCGGCGGATTTAATGGAAAACCAGGTAAAGTTATAGGCGGCGGCCCCATGATGGGCATTGCACAGTTTTCTGTGGATGTACCTGTAATTAAAGGAACATCAGGTATTCTTGTTTTATCTGAAGAAGAAGCAAGGCTTCCAAAAGCATCAAATTGTATTAGATGTGGAAAATGTGTAGGGGTATGTCCTATGAATTTAATGCCTATGCACCTCGGTGCAAGCGCATTAGCCAGCAGATTTGAACAGGCAGAAACATTACACGCTATGGATTGTATAGAATGCGGCTCATGCTCATTTGTGTGTCCTGCAAAAAGACCTCTTGTGGATTCTATTAGAGTTGCTAAGCGTGAGATACTAGAAAAACGAAAGAAACAACAATCTAAATAGTGGAGGGGTAGAAGTGGAAAATACCAACTATATCGTTTCATCTTCACCTCATATAAGGTCAGGTGAAAGTACGAATTTAATCATGCGAGATGTAATAATCGCATTAATTCCAGCACTTATTTCTGGAATATACTTTTTCGGATTTAAGGCGCTAACAATTACGGCATTGGCTGTAATAACTTGCATTGCCACTGAAATGGCTATGCAAAAGCTACTAGGTAGAGAAGTTACTGTCAAAGATTTAAGCGCAGCTGTCACAGGGATGCTACTTGCATTTAATATGCCAGCTAGTTCACCATGGTGGATGGTAATAATCGGATCTATATTTGCTATAGCAATCGTAAAGCAGCTTTTCGGAGGGTTAGGACACAATTTCATAAACCCAGCGTTAGCAGCTAGAGCAGTGTTATTAGCATCATGGCCAGTAAGAATGACAACTTGGCCTATACCAGGAGCGGTAGATGCAGCTACAGGAGCTACACCACTTGCTATGTTAAAAGAAGGAATAAATTATATAAATGGCTTACCAGTAGCAGCTGGTGGTGAAATGGCAGGCCAAGCATTACCGAATATTTGGAACTTATTTATAGGTAATGTAGGTGGATGTATAGGTGAGACATCTGTTTTAGCTTTAGCAATTGGTGGCGCATACCTTTTATACAGAGGTGTTATAAACATTAGAGTACCAGCAATATATATTTTAACAGTAGGTGTTCTTGCATTTGCCTTTGGCAAATTCGATATAAACTACTTTGTTTATCATGTATTTGCAGGCGGTCTTTTCTTAGGAGCTATTTTTATGGCTACTGATTATTCAACAACACCAATGACAGTAAAAGGACAAGTAGTTATGGGTGTAGGTTGTGGTTTGTTAACATTTGTAATAAGATTTTGGGGAGGATATCCGGAAGGAGTTTCCTACTCGATTCTTTTAATGAATGTAGCAACTCCGCTTATTGATAGATTCACTATGCCAAGAAAGTTTGGGGAGGTGAAGAAAAGTGCGTGATTATGTTAGATTGACAGGAGTATTATTAATAGTCTGCGTGATAGCGGCCGCACTTTTAGGCTTCACAAATGATTTTACAGCAGAAAAAATAGTTATGCAGGTAGCGAAAGTGAATGACGAGGCAAGAAAAGCAGTATTGCCTGAAGCGGATGAATTTGAAAAGGTTGATGATGCAACTCTTCAAGATTTTAAAGCAAATCCAGATTTTGACACAGTGGTAGAAATATATAAGGCAAAAGCAGCAGGTGCTGTAATAGGCTATGCTGTTAAGACTGCCCCCAAAGGCTATGGCGGACCTGTGGAAGTTATTATTGGAGTCGGAACAGATGGAGTCGTAAAAGGAGTCCAGGTTGGAAACAATACAGAAACACCAGGGCTTGGAAAAAACTCGGAAAATCCGAAATTTAAAGATCAATATAAGAACAAGACCTGGGATATGGTTATAGACGTTATAAAAAATGGAACTCCAAAAGACAATCAAATTGTTGCAATAGCGGGTTCTACCATTACATCCAGAGGAGTTACAAGAGGTGTAAATCAAGCTCTAGCTATATTAAAAGAATTAGCTGGTAAGTAAGGTTGGAGGTGTATTAGATGAGTTTATGGAAGGATTTTAGCAATGGTCTGGTTAAAGAAAACCCTGCCTTTAGGCTTGTACTTGGTACTTGTCCTACGCTGGCCGTTACAACAGCTGTTACCAATGGTATAGGTATGGGTGTAGCAGCTATGGCAGTTTTGATTTGTTCTAATTTAATAATATCGTTAATAAATAAAATTGTACCCAATGAAGTAAGAATACCAATTTATGTTGTAATTATAGCTACCTTTGTTTCAGCAGTTGAAATGATGATTAAGGCATTTTCCCCTGCACTTGACAAGTCACTAGGTATATTTATTCCTCTAATCGTTGTTAACTGTATCATACTAGCTAGAGCAGAATCCTTTGCATCAAAGAATCCACCATTGAATTCTGTTATGGATGGCATAGGCATGGGATTAGGATTTACAGGTGCACTAGTAATCATGAGTACAGTTAGAGAGATTATTGGGGCTGGTACTTTTATGGGAATATCACTTTTTGGTGTGGGCTTTGAGCCAGCGTTGATTGCCATATTGCCCCCTGGTGGATTTTTGGTATTTGGGTTTGCAATTGCTGCAGTTAATAAATTAACCGCTGCGAAGAAAGCATAGGAGGATGAAGAGATGAAATTATTAATTATACTACTTAGCTCGATTTTAGTTAACAACTTTGTCCTCTCAAGATTTTTAGGCATTTGCCCTTTCCTTGGCGTATCAAAAAAAGTAGAGACAGCTCTTGGGATGGGTCTTGCCGTAACTTTTGTTATGGCTCTTGCATCTGTTATGACATTCTTAGTTCAAATATACCTGCTTGTTCCTCTTAGAATGGAGTATATGCAGACTATAGCCTTTATTTTAGTTATTGCAGGCCTAGTTCAGTTTGTTGAAATGGTTTTAAAAAAGACAAGTCCAACGCTTTATCAAGCACTAGGAGTATACTTGCCTCTAATCACAACAAACTGTGCCGTATTAGGTGTAGCAATACTAAATATTCGAAGCGGATATAACCTGATTGAGACATTGGTAAATGGTGTTGGGGGGGCTTTAGGATTTACACTTGCAATAGTACTTTTTGCAGGTGTTCGTGAAAGACTTGAAACATCAATTATTCCTAAAAGCTTTGAAGGCTTTCCTATAGCATTGATTACAGCAAGTTTGCTTTCAATCGCTTTTTTAGGATTTAGCGGACTTCTGTAAAAGTGATTATGTAGAAAGAGGTGATTACCTTGTTGAATAGTTTAATATGGCCCATAGTTATTCTTGGTGGACTTGCTATATTTTTCGGTGTGGTTTTGGCATACGCTTCTAAAAAATTCGCTGTTGAGGTGGATGAGAGGGTAACTGAAGTTAGAGTCGCACTTCCAGGCGCAAACTGTGGGGGATGTGGGTATCCAGGCTGTGATGCCTTAGCAGATGCTATAGTAAAAGGAGAAGCTGCATTAAATGCTTGTCCTGTGGGCGGAGCTCCACTTGCTCAAAAGATAGCTGAGATTATGGGTCAAGTAGCCGAAGATAAAGAAAGAGAAGTAGCTAGAGTAATATGTGCAGGTGACTGCAATAGCGCAAAAGAAAAATATGAATACCATGGTATAGAGGATTGTAAAGCAGCAGCTATGATGGTGGGTGGAGGCTCCAAGTCTTGCAGTCAAGGATGTCTTGGACTTGGTACTTGTGTAAGGGTATGCCCATTTGATGCCATACATGTTGTTAACGGAGTTGCAGTAGTAGATGAAGTAAAGTGTACTGCATGTAAAAAGTGTATAGCTGTTTGTCCTAAGAATGTTATTGAATTAGTTCCTATTTCAAAAGAGGTAAGAGTGCTATGTAATAACACAGAAAAAGCAAAGATAACAATGAGTTCTTGCAAGGTGGGATGTATAGCATGTCAAAAATGTGTAAAAGCATGTAAATTTGATGCGATACATGTAGAAAATAATCTTGCGAAAATAGATTATAGCAAATGTGTAAACTGTATGATGTGTGCAGAGGTGTGCCCAACTAACGCAATTTATGCAAATTTTGCTAATAGAAAGAAAGCTCACATTAATCAAGAGACTTGCATAGGCTGCACAATATGCAAGAAAAGCTGCAACTTTGAAGCTATCGAAGGCGACGTTAAAATAAAGCATAAAATATTAGAAGACAAATGTGTAGGCTGTGGTCAATGCGTGAGCAAATGCCCAAAGAAATCAATTGAAATGAAATAAAGGAATGAGAGCTTAAGCTCTCATTCCTTTATTTCATTTATACACAACTACTTGACTTATAAGATTGCAAAATATAACATTGAGTTAAGGAAAGTTTATAATCATATGAGTACAAGACGGACAGTGTATTTTGTGGCACAATGTAGGGGCGAGCTGTGGTCGCCTGCTAAATGTCTGTTCCATTTTAGTTGAAGAAACAGGTATGAGATGATAAACTAATTTTAGTACTCAAAATTTTAAAAATGGAGGATGAAAATGGCTAGAGGAACAAATGGTAACAATTTTTGGATCTTATTTCTATTAATCATTACTGGTGCTGTTATAGGAAGTTTTATTGGCGAGCTCTTAGGCGGCTATATGCCCATACTTAAATTTGGGTACAACAATTTTGGCATTTCTACACATACATGGGATTTAAAAGTTATAAAACTCACATTGGGACTTGTTTTCAATATTAATATGTTTAGCATTTTGGGAATCATATTAGCAATAATAATTTATAGAAAGATGTAGTGATTTATGAGAATAATTTTAGCATCCAATTCTCCAAGGAGAAAAGATTTACTTAGTCAAATAGGAATAAAGTTTGAAATTATGCCGAGCGATATAGATGAGGACTTAGATGTGTTGGAAGGGACCATTCATGAGAAATTAGAGCAATTGGCATTCATGAAGGCGAAGTATATTGCTGAAAAAATCGCCGAAGGGTTAGTTATTGGTGCTGATACTGTTGTAGTGATAGATGATATTATTCTAGGAAAACCCGTTGATGAAGAGGATGCATATAAAATGCTGAAACTTCTGAATGGAAGAACACATCAGGTTATAACAGGTATTTCGATAATAGATGCGAAAACAAATGAGTACAAAACAGACCATGTAGCCACTTTAGTTAAGTTTAACAACATGTCAGAGGAAGAGATAAAATCATATATAAAAAGTGAAGAACCCTTGGGAAAGGCAGGCTCATACGGAATCCAGGGACTAGGAGCTCTTTTTGTATCACATATAGAAGGAGATTATTTTAATATTGTAGGTCTGCCTATTAATGCATTGAATAAGATGCTTTTGGAGTTTCGATATAGGGTATTATAGATCTTGTTCTGTAGGTGTGTTTTTCTGATCTAGTATTCGTTCTTGCCAATTGCCATTTTTATATAGCCAATATCCATATAGACATACAATAAAATTACTAAAGCTCATAGAAAACCAAATACCACTAGGCCCAATGTTTGTAAAATATTTAAATAAAAGAATCATAGGTAAACGTACAAACCAAAGCCTTCCAATTTCCATAGACATGGAGTATTTAGTATGCCCTGAGCCTTGGAATACGCCTTGGAACACGCTGAATATTCCCATGAGAGGCATTGAAATAGAAACATACCAAAGATAAACGATTCCTTGTGAAATAACGGAAAGATCATCTTTTGATTGTATAAAGAAGTTAATGATGCTATTGTCAAACAGGATCAAGGCAATGGACCCTATAGTTGAGAAGCCTACAGTAAGGTATATAGCTTTATTGAAAGCTTCTTTTACTCTTTTTATTTGGTTAGATCCTAGATTCTGCCCCACGATTGCTGTCAGTGCAGCGCCTATGCCCATTCCGGGTTGCATGATAAGGGCAGAGATTCTATTTACCATACCAAAGGCGGCCATTGTAGCTGTTCCATAAGAAGCGATAAAACTATTTAAAACGATGAAGCCTAAAGCCGCACCGCTTTGGCCAATGGATGAAGGCAATGCTACCTTTAGTATTTTTATGTTTATTTTTTTATCGAATTTGAAGTTTTTCAGAGTTGGTTTTATTATGCTGGATGGTCTCATTAAAAAGTATAATCCACAAATAGCAAGTAACGCTCTAGATAGCAATGTAGCATAAGCTGCACCTGCAATACCCATATTTAATGTAAATATGAATATAGGATCCAATATAACATTGAGAAGGGCACTGATACCACCAAGTATCATAGGAGCTACAGTGTTTCCTTGAGAATTCATGATTGAATTATAATTAAAGAACAAAAACATAAAAGGCAAATCCAGAAAGGTTATTTTTAAATAGATATTGCTGTATTCAGCCAGGTCTCCCGTTGCTCCCATAAAATATACAACAATAGGGGTAATCAAGTATCCCACTATAGCAAATAAAACAGAAGATATAAGAGATATTGCAACAATATGGCTTGCATATTTATTTGCTTCTTCAAAGTCTGATGCTCCTATTAATTGGGATAAAAGCGACGTGCCCGCAATTGAAACGCCCGCGCCTAATGAAATAAACAAAAAATTTACTGGCCATACAAATGCAGTAGCAGCAAAGTGTACAGAGCTAATTTTACTTACCCATACACCGTCTGCTAAGTTATATAGAGTTTGTATTAAATTATTTATCATAATGGGTATTGAAAGAGTGATCAATACCCTATACATATTTCCATTAAGTATAAGACTTCTTTTATCCAATGATTTCAATATGCTCACCATCCATTATTTTTGACAACTTTCATTATTATAACATTATATGAGGATTAAGGATAGATACCATAGATAAAGGATTGGTTATAAACACCAATCCTTTATTTGCTGTTTAAGTTGATAAATGATTTCAAAATTATCCATATTATGTTATCATAAGACTAGTAAGCTTATAATAAGGACTAATTCTTTTGATGAAGGCTTTTTATGTAGATAAAAAAATCTATAAATATGTTGACTAATAAGTCGATACTTTATATAATGGTATTAGGTAAATGGATATAATACTATTAAAAAAAGAGGTGACCGCGATGTTTGATAATATTTCTGTAAGCAACATGTTAAATGCAATAATACCTATTTCACGTTTTAACAAAGGTGAGGCCAATAAGATATTTGATGAAGTAAATTCCAGTGGATTCAAAATAGTAATTAAAAATAATAAACCAACTTGTGTATTAATAACTCCTGAAAAATATGAAGAAATGATGGAAATAATTGAAAATTATTATTTGTTTGTAGAGGCTGAGAAACGAATGAAATCAGCAGAAGCAGATGGCTTTATAAGCCACGATCAAATCATGGATAAACTCAATATTACAAAAGATGAACTTTCAGATGTTGAGGTGGAAATTGAATAATGAGTTGGATTATTGAATATTTTAAGGAAGCAGAAAAAGATTTATTACGGCTTGATCATTCGCAGAGGTTACAAGTATTAAAGGCCATTGAGAAGGTGTCTGAGAATCCCCTTCCAAACTATGAAGGTGGCTATGGAAAGCCACTAAGTAATAAAGCTACTACTAACCTTGCAGGGTATTTGAAAATTAAGTTACTTAAATTAGGTCTTAGAGTTGTATACGGAATTGTAAGGGAAAATGAGATTATGAGAATTATTGTAATATCAATACGTGATGATGATACCGTTTATAGATTAGCAGAGAAAAGGATAAAATGCTTTTGAAGTTTGAATATAGAATATTATATAGCAAACAAAGGATTGGTTATAAACACCAATCCTTTATTTGCTATATAAGTTGAAAAATACTTTGAAAAGTAATAATATAGATATATCTGTATTTAAAACTGTTTAATTAGGGTAATTTGTACAAATATAAAAGCAGGAGTGTATTTTGTGGGAAATAATAATTACACTGTTACGATAAAACAATTGCCAGAGGATGAAAGACCTAGAGAAAGATTAATTAAATATGGTTCTAATGTATTATCAAATGCAGAATTATTGGCAATAATACTAGGTAGTGGAACAATAAACGAAAGTGCTATAACGCTATCTCAGCGGGTTTTAAGTATGGGTGATGGATTAGGTTACTTATCTGATGCTGAACCTCATGAGCTTATTGAAATAAATGGTATCGGGCAAGCAAAATCAGCTCAAATAAAAGCCGCCGTTGAGCTAGGAAAAAGAATAGCAATCACCAGAAAAACAGAGAATAATTTTATTAGAAGCCCACAAGATGTTGTAAATCTTCTGATGGATGAGATGCGGTTTTTAAAAAAAGAATACATGAAACTTATACTTTTGAATACAAAGTGTGGCATAATAAGTATAGAAGATATTTCTATAGGTAGTTTGAATTCATCTATCGTACACCCAAGAGAACTTTTCGTGCCAGCAATAAAGAAGTCAAGCGCCAGCATTATCATGGTGCATAATCATCCTAGCGGTGATCCGGCTCCAAGCCAGGAGGATATAAATATTACAAGAAGAATAATTGAAGCTGGAAAAATCATAGGGATAGAGCTAAATGACCATATAATAATAGGTGATGGAAGATATGTAAGCTTAAAAGAGAGAAATATAATTTAATTGTGGTAAAGATTACTACACAAAGGAGGAAAATGAATTTGTTTAAGTTTTTTTCGAAAGATATAGGAATAGATTTGGGAACCGCTAATTCCCTTGTTTTTGTTAAGGGAAAGGGAATCGTAATGAGAGAACCTACTGTGGTAGCGAAGAGGACTGATCTCGATACAGTTCTTGCAGTTGGTGATGAGGCAAAGCAGATGATAGGAAGGACCCCTGGTAACATTGTAGCAATAAGACCTATGAAAGAGGGTGTAATTGCTGATTTCTATGTTACTCAAAGTATGCTAAAATACTTTATGAAAAAGGCTACAGGAGGAGCCTTTAGCAAACCAAGGGTGCTAATTAGTGTACCTTCAGGTATTACTGAGGTAGAAAAAAGAGCAGTTGAAGAAGCAGCTATGCAGGCAGGGGCAAAAACAGCTATAACAATAGAGGAGCCTATGGCAGCTGCTATCGGGGCAGGACTTCCTGTTGAAGAGCCTACAGGAAGTATGATTGTAAATATGGGTGGAGGAACCACAGAAATAGCGATTATTTCTCTTGGTGGTATTGTTGCAAGTAGATCAATACGAGTTGCAGGTGATAAACAGGATGAGGCTATAGTATTATATGTTAAAAAAACATACAATTTAGCTATAGGTGAGAGAACTGGTGAAGAAATTAAAATAAAAATCGGATCGGCTTACCCAAAAGCTATAGATGACACCTTGGATATTAGGGGCAGGGATTTAGTTAGTGGGCTTCCAAAGACGCTGAGAATTTCATCTTCAGAAATACTGGATGCATTAAGAGAGCCTGTGGCGAGTATTATTGATGGTATTAAGTCCACTTTGGAAAAAACCCCGCCAGAGCTTGCTTCTGATATAATGGATAGAGGAATAATGCTTTCAGGAGGCGGTGCCCTTCTTCAAGGACTTGATAAACTAGTAAGTGAAGAAACAGGCATGTCTGTTAGTGTAGCAGAAACACCACTTGATTGTGTTGCATTAGGGTTAGGAAAGGCTTTAGAAAACTACGATGATATTGTTAGGGCACAGTATTCTAACAAGCATCAAAGATAATAGTTAGTGAGGGTAAAATGAGATTTTTTAGAAACAAATTGCTGATAATAATATCAGTATTATCAGCCTTGCTACTGGCGACTATAATATTTACTGCCACAGGTAGGACAAGACCTACGCCAATTGAAGGTGTAATTGGCGGGGTTATTAGTCCTGTTCAGAGAGTCTTCTATGCAACAGGAGATTTTTTTGAAAGAACCTTTGGTAATCTTTTTAATATCAGAAATGTAATGAAAGAAAACGAACAAATTAAAGTAGAATTAATTAAGTTGCAGGAACAAAATAGACAGTTTTATCAATTAGCGATAGAAAATCAGCAATTGAGAAGTATATTGCAGTTTAAAAACAATAACCCTCAATATAGCTATATTGGTGCAAATATAACTGGGAAGGATCCTGGAAACTGGTTTGATACTTTTACCATAAATAAAGGCACTGTTGATGGAGCGCAAGTCAATGATGCTATAGTTACAGGAGAAGGACTTGTAGGTAGAATAATAGAGGCAGGGGATAGCTATTCAAAGGTGCTATCAATAATAGATGAAAGAAGCTCTGTAAGCATTTTAGTAAATAGAACTAGAGATATTGGTATAGTTTCAGGAACAACCAATTCAGATTTGGTGGCGATAATGCCTTTAGAAGCGGATATTGTAAAAGGTGATGAAATTATATCTTCAGATTTTAGTACTTTTCCAAAGGGACTTTTTATAGGCAAAGTGAAAAGTGTAACGAAAGAAGAGTTTAAGCTTCATAAAATGGTATTGATTGAGCCATCGGTAGACTTTAAAAGGCTAGAACAGGTATTTTTGATTAGGAATATAAAAACTCAAGAGTAAATTGAGGTATTGAAGTGAGAATAATAGTTATCGCTATTTTGATTGTTTTTAATTTAATATTAGAGTCAACATTTTTTCAGTATATGAGATTTTTTGGAGTAAAGCCTGATTTTACAATGGTATTAATAGTTTCTTTTTCTATTTTAAGGGGCAAAAACTATAGTACTTTTATAGGGCTTTTTTCAGGACTTCTTATTGATTTAATGTATGGTCATGTTATAGGTATCAATGCACTTTCTTACATGCTTACAGGTTTTCTCATAGGTCAGTTTCATGAGAGTGTATTCAAAGACAGCTATTTTCCTGCTATTTTGTTTAATATTGTTGGTGTCTTAATTTATCAGCATATTTTTCTATTGATATCTTATTTTACAAAAGTTGATATAGTATATACAAATGCAATACTTAAAGTGATTATACCTCAGTGTTTTTATAATGCATTGATCGGTGGGGTTTTGTATAGGTATTTTTTTCGTTTGGACAACAAAAACTTCATGGATAAGCGTTTCTACTAAAAAGATTAGGTGGTAAATGATGATAAAGCGTTTTTTTAGCGATAGGTTAAATATATTAAAATTAATAATTTTATTTATACTAGTAGTAATGATATTCAGACTAGCAGATCTTCAAATAGTCAAAGGTGAGTATTATAGGATAAAGTCTGACACCATTAGAACAAGGAATATCCCTGTAACAGCCCCTCGAGGAAAAATAGTGGATAAGTTTGGCAGAGTGATAGCTGATAACAAGCAGAGTTATTCTGTAATCATGGTTAAAACTGATGTTTCAGAAGAAAAGCTAAATGATGTTGCACTTTCAATAGCAAATATATTGGAGAGTAATGGAGATAAGTATAAGGATGAAGTTCCAATACTTTTAAATCCAATCAGATTTTCATATTATGATAAAGAATCAGATTGGAAAAATAAATACAATATACCACAGGAAGCATCTGCAAAAGCTGCTTTTGAAAGATTGAGAGAAGAATACAATATTAATTCAGATGTTGTTGATGTAGATGCATATAATACGCTGACGGATAATTTTGACTTAGATCTTCCTTTTAATGTAAGCGACTTTGTCTTTTCATACAAAAAGGAAGAAAATAAATGGAAACAAAAAAACGGTTTCGAAGAAAGTACGGAAGCCGAAGGTGTTTTAACAAAATTATTGCAGAATTATGTTATTCCCTTTGAAAAATATGGTTTTGATGACGGAAAAAAAATATTAGCTATTAAGTATTTGATAAAGCAAAAACAGTATAAAACTTATGAACCTGTAGAAATAGCTATAAATGTGAAGGAAGAAACCAGGGCTATTATAGAAGAAAGCAAGATATTTTTAGATGGGGTTGAGATTTTGGAGAAGCCTCTCCGAAAGTATCCAAACGGAGACTTTGCAGCCCATATAATTGGATACATGGGTAAAATCGGTGCTGAGATGGATGAAATGATAAAGAAGGGCTATAATCCAAGCGATTTAATAGGGAAATCAGGTATAGAATACTCAATGGAACAGTATTTAAAAGGGAAAGATGGCGTTAAACAAATTGAGGTAGATGTTAGAGGATCTTTGGTTAATACAATAGATGTTCAAAATCCAGAGCCAGGAGATACAGTATTTTTGACAATAGATACAAAGCTACAACAAGTTGCTGAACAAGCCCTTGCAGATACAATGCAGAAAATAAACAAAGGCAAAACTTCAGCTGCTGCTGTTGCTATTGATATAAATAGTGGCGCTATACTTGCCATAGCGAGTGCACCAAAATACGATCCTAACCTTTTTTCTGCAGGTATAAAGACTGAAGATTGGGAATCACTTCAACCAAAGAGCGAAGATAGATACGCACCAAAACCACTTATAAACAATGCCATATCATCCCCTCTGCCACCTGGGTCAACTATGAAGATGGTAACTATAACTGCAGGCCTTAATGAAGGAAAAATCTCACCTACTGAATTGGTATATTGTACAGGACGATACACTGTAGTTCCAAATGTAGCACCTAGAGATGCACATGGTTCAGTTCATGGCTCAACAAGTACAATTAAGGCATTGATGGTCTCTTGTAACTATTACTTCTTTGAAGTTGGAAGACGAATCGGAGGAGAAACCTTTGAAAAATATGCGGATAAATTTGGTTTTGGCAAATATAGTGGAATTGAATTACCTTTTGAAGCAAAAGGAAGCGTGCAGGGGCCTGAACACAAAAAAGCTTTATACAAATATTATACAGAGAAATATTTACAATCTCATGTAGCCCAATTGGATGATAAAGGAAAAGAAGAAATATATGGCTTCATCTATAACAATCCAGGCGAAAGGAATATGAGAAACAGGTTAAAGGAAATGGGTGTCACTGAAAGCAACGACGTGAATAAAATTGTAGATTATGTAAGAAACAGTCGATGGCAGCCGGGTGATGTTTTGAATTCGGCTATCGGTCAAGGAATGAATAATGTTACACCTCTTCAACTTGCTAGTTATGTTGCTACGGTGGTAAATGGTGGGACAAGGTATAAACCTCACTTGGTGGAAAAGATCATATCTTCAAGCGGAGAAATTGTATTGGAGAAAAAGTCAGAAGTAGTTGAAAAAATTAACATTTCTGCTTTAAATACTCAAACGATCAAGAAAGGGATGTATGATGTAATAAACGGATCTGGCGGCACAGCTAGAGGTTTATTTGCTGGCACTGGTATAGAGGCCGGTGGAAAGACTGGTACTGCTCAGGCCGGTAAATACAGACCTGACCCTAAAAATAATCCAAATTATTATGTTGAGTATCAAGATCATTCATGGTTTGTGGCTTTTGCGCCTTATGATAAACCACAAATAGCGGTTGCAGCCGTTGTATTTCAAGGCGGATATGGTAGTGGAGCTGCACCTATCGCCCGGGAAATAATAAAACAATATTTGACTCCAATTGAGGTAAAAGACAGCATTGTGCAACAAAATGAATTAATACAGTAAAAGACAAAAGTTTATGAATTACTACGGCAGAATCTAATTTTTTTCAAGAATTTGTAGAAAAATCTAGATTTTGTCGTATCTTTTTATATTTTACCTTTATACAAAAGAAGGATTTAGAACAATTATGAAGAAATTATCAATATATCGATGAATAGGTTTTAACATCAGGAGGAAAATTGATGGCGGAAAATGCTATTGTGTTTAAAGGTACGAAAGATGGACTATATATTATATTGAAGGATGATGTAGATTTTGAAACCATAAGAGCTCACTTGGAAAGAAAAATAAAACCTTCAAGAAAGTTTTTTGAAGGTGCAAAAATTGTAAACATAAAAGGAAAAAAACTTTCTCTATTTGAGTACAATGAAATCAAAAGTATTTTGCAAAATGATTATAATATGACAGTCACTGGTAAATACGATGAAGTCAGCAAAGATGTCATTGTTGAAGCTGAAGATGCAAGGGAACAACTTACATACGCAAGTCTTCCTTATGAAGATATAGTTGAAGGCAGATGCCTAATATTGAGAGCTACCATAAGATCAGGTCAACTCATTGAATATAAGGGAAACATCATTATCATTGGAGATGTAAATCCTGGAGCTTATATAAAAGCAGAAGGAAGTATTACTGTAATGGGGAATCTAAGAGGCTTAGCACATGCAGGAATAAATGGTGATTATAGCTCATTTATAGTTGCTTTCCATATAATGGCAAACCAGCTCAGAATAGGGGATATTATAGCAAGGGCACCTGAGGACAAACTATATAATTCAACTGGTCCTGAGATTGCAGTTGTAAAGCAAGGAAATATAACAGTACAACCTTATTTGCCAGGAAAGTAAACTGGTTTAGATCTGCTAAACATATTTGTATAGCAAAAAACATAAAATAATTTTAGTTCTATATTTGTACTTGGAGGTATTAAGATGGGAGAAGTTCTAGTTGTAACGTCTGGTAAAGGTGGAGTTGGAAAAACAACAACAACCGCTAATATCGGAACAGGTCTAGCTATATTAGGTAAAAGTGTAGCTTTAGTAGATGCCGATATTGGCCTTAGAAACCTAGATGTGGTTATGGGTCTTGAAAATAGAATAGTTTATGACTTAGTAGATGTAGTTGATGGTGTTTGCAGGATGAAACAGGCGTTGATTAAAGATAAGCGCTTTAGTAATTTATATTTGATGCCAGCTGCTCAAACTAAGGATAAAAATGCAGTGAATCCACAGCAAATGAAAACTCTTTGTAACGAACTATCTGAAGAGTTTGATTTTGTAATAGTAGATTGTCCTGCAGGCATAGAGCAAGGTTTTAAGAATGCCATTGCAGGGGCAAATAGAGCAATAGTAGTAACTACGCCTGAAGTTTCAGCTGTGAGAGATGCTGATAGAATCATTGGGTTATTGGAGGCAAATGGATTGAAAAATCCACAGCTTATCATAAACAGAATTAGAATGGATATGGTAAAGCGTGGCGATATGATGAGTATTGATGATATGATAGATATACTTGCCATTGATCTACTAGGAGTTATACCAGATGATGAGTTAATTGTAGTATCTACAAATAGAGGTGAGCCTGCTGTTGCAAATGAAAGTTCGTTTGCAGGACAAGCATATAAGAATATTGTGAGAAGAATTTTAGGAGAACAAGTTCCATTTATGCAACTTGAGTCCGATGAAGGTTTTATGACTAGGTTAGCCAAAGTATTCGGTTGGAGCAAGAAAAGATAGTAGGAGGGGAGAGTTATGGATTTATTCAAGATGTTTAGTAAAAATGAAAGTAGTAAGGACATTGCCAAGGAGCGTTTAAAACTGGTTCTAATCCATGACCGAGCTAACGTTTCACCTCAGTTTCTCCAAATGATCAAAGGCGAGATAATAAGAGTTATTTCTGATTATATGGAAATTGATGATGCGGGACTAGAAATCAGTTTAACAAGGACTAAAAGAGATGAGGACAATACTACAGTTCCAGTATTAGTAGCAAATATTCCAATAAAGAAAATGAAGGAAAACCTTCGATTTTAATATAATATTATTAGTCTTATGAGATGTCATGTATGAAATTTACATGACATTTTTTTTTATTCATAAAACTTGCCTCCTTAAAATATATATAGTGTATCTGAAAGAAAAACAATAGAGGAGGTTTAAAATGAACAACAATGATTTTAATCAAATACCAAAGCCTAAATACATAAATGAATATAAAAGCTTTAAAGATGTGGTGAGCATGAAAAGAAGTGGGGACAAAACATACTTAGATAAGTTTCTTGTTCAATTGTTTGTTTCGTTAATTATTGCTGCTACAATATTGATGTTAAATAATATAAAGATTAGTGCAACAGATTATTTAGTTGATGGAATAAAAAGCGCCATAAGCTGGCAAGTAGATATAAGTAAACAGATTGATAAACTAGGAGATATAAAAAATATAATCCCCCAAGGAGGAAACGTATTAGAAGGCATACTTCCATCAAAAGAGCCTATTACTTTTATTATGCCGTTAGATGGAGAAATAACTTCAAACTATGGTGAAAGAGTTCATCCAGTATTTAAAACAATTAAAATGCATAATGGAATTGATATAGATGCTGACTACGGTGAAAAAATAAAGTCCTCCATATCCGGTCAAGTTGAAACAGTATCTGAGGATACTACAAATGGAAAGTATTTAATTATTTCAACAGGTAATATAAAAACTATATACGCACATTGTTCTAAAATAATAGTAGAAAAGAATGATAGGATAAAACAGGGCGATATCATAGCAGAAGTCGGAGATACAGGCCTGACAACGGGGCCACATTTACATTTTGAAATATTGGAAGATGGAAAATCAATTGACCCATTATCTAAGCTAGGTGAACTATAGAATTTGCTAAATAAAATTTATTTTTGGGGGTAACCCAGAGTGAGGATAAAATTAAATCCATTTTTTATCCTTTTTTTATTTATATGTGGGTATATTGGCTTTATTGAAGAAGCTGTGATAATATTTCTAAGTGTAATACTTCATGAATTAGGACATGCAATTGCAGCAAAAAAAGTGGAAGTAAGAGTAGATGAGATTGAACTATTTCCTTTTGGCGGAGTAGCAAGGATGGAGGATATATCAAAATTTGGAGGCTATACTGAAGCCTTTATAGCAGTAGCTGGTCCGTTGGTGAGCCTTTTTTTATATATTATTTGCATTATCCTTTCTAAATTCAGCTTTTCTGTTGGACTATTTACTAAATATAACTTTGCCTTATTTGCATTCAATATACTCCCAGCTCTACCCCTTGATGGAGGTAGAATAATTAGAAACATACTTCTATTTTATTTGAGCTACAAGCAGTCAACTAGAATAATGGTATTTTCTGGGCAAATATTAGCTATTAGTATTGTTGCTCTGAATATAAAAGAATTAGTGAACGGTAGTAATAGTCTAGCTCTTATGATAACAGGCATTTTTATTTTTTTGGGTACATTAAAGGAAAAGAAATATTGCTCCTATATGTATTTGCTTAATAGAAACAATAAAAAACAGGAATCAATAAAAAATAGGAATATTAATATCAGGACTATAAATGTAAGTAAAAAAACATTTATCAGTCAGATTGCTAGCAGTTTTAGCCCTGTGAGTTTATGTAGAATAAATGTTGTAGATGGAGGAGGAAGGATTATTAAGGTACTAAATGAGGCTGATATAATGGATGGACTTTTTAAATATGGATATGATGCTACGGTAGGAGATATTTTGAGATAATTATTTTGTATTCATGAGATAATAAGAATAAATAATAGTTATAGACTTTTTATATATTATTTCTTAAAATTAGATGGAGAGGCTAAGACAAATAAACAAAAGCAAAATGAGGAGGGAATTCATGAAGGTCGAAACAAAAGAGTTCATGTATGATGAATTACTCCCTAAGGTTGAAAAACCTGGGAGATATATAGGAACCGAATGGAACAGTGTACATAAAAACCTAGACGGAATAAATATAAGATTTGCATTTTGTTTTCCTGATGTGTATGAAGTAGGGATGTCGCATCTGGGTATGAAAATACTATATCATTTACTTAATGATCAGAAGGATATATATTGCGAAAGAGTGTTTGCACCTTGGCCAGATATGGAAAAGCAAATGAGAGAAAACCAAATTAAGCTTTTCGGTCTTGAGAGCAGAGATGCCCTTGATTTATTTGATTTTGTTGGTTTTACACTTCAATATGAAATGAGTTATACAAACATATTGAACATGCTTGATATGTCTGGTATACCTATTGAAAGAGTTAATAGGCAAGAAGGTCAACCTTTTGTTGTGGCTGGAGGTCCTTGTGCATATAATCCAGAGCCTTTATATGACATTGTCGATTTTTTTATGCTTGGAGAAGGCGAAGAGCTCATGCTTGAAGTAATGGATGCATATAGAGAATGGAAAAGGGCTGGTAAAAACAGGATAGAATTTTTAGAAATAGTGTCCCTTATAAAAGGTGTATATGTGCCTGCATTTTATGATGCTTTTTATAATGAGGATGGCACATTAAAAGAAGTGAAACCAAATAGAGAAGGCCTTCCAAATAAAGTTAAAAAGAGAGTTGTCAAAAATCTTAAGAATGCATATTTCCCAGATAAAATAGTTGTTCCTTTTATTGATATCGTACATGATAGAATCATGCTTGAGATTTTTAGAGGGTGTACAAGAGGCTGTCGTTTTTGTCAAGCTGGCATGATATATAGACCTGTTAGAGAAAGAGATGTAGAAGAGTTATTGGAGATAGCAGATCGATTGGTTGCGAGCTCTGGCTATGAGGAAATTTCTCTCTCATCACTTTCTACTAGCGACTATACGATGCTACATGATTTAGTAAAGAAATTAACGACAAAACATGAAAGCAGTAGAATTAATCTTTCTCTTCCTTCTCTGAGAATAGACGATATATCATTAAAGCTCCTTGAAGATGTGCAAAAGGTGAGGAAAAGCGGTTTAACCTTTGCGCCAGAAGCAGGTACTCAAAGACTTAGAGATGTTATCAACAAAGGAGTAACGGAAGATGATGTAGTGAAGTCCACAGCGGCAGCCTTTGGAACAGGATATAATGGTGTTAAGCTATATTTTATGATAGGACTTCCAACGGAGACAATAGAAGATATACAAGGTATTTCAGATCTTGCCTCTTTAGTTGTTGATACTTATTATGAAGTAGATAAAGCAAAAAGGGGCAAAGGGCTGAGTGTAAATGTAAGCGCATCATCATTTGTGCCAAAACCTTTTACGCCTTTCCAATGGGAACCACAGGATACAATACCTTCCCTAATAGAAAAGCAGAAATATCTTCAAAGGGCTATAAAGAGAAAACCAATTAAATTTAGCTGGCATGAACCTTATGTGAGCTTTATGGAAGCCGTATTTGCAAGGGGAGATAGAAAGATAAGCAAGCTTTTGATAAAAGCATGGGAACTAGGTTGTAAATTTGATGGTTGGGATGAGCATTTCAAATTTGATCTTTGGATGCAAGCTTGCAAGGAATGCGATATTGACCCAGAATTTTATGCCAACAGAAAAAGAGAATTGGATGAGGTATTCCCATGGGATCATATTGATGTTGGAGTAACTAAAAAATATTTAAAGAGTGAATATAAGAAGTCTCTTAAAGCCGAGCTTACAAGAGATTGCAGAGTTGTTTGCACAGGTTGCGGGATTAATCTTTTGGAGGAAGGCGGGGTATGCAAATGATAAATGTAAGGCTTAAGTTTTCAAAAGCAGAAGAAGTGAAATATATATCTCACCTTGATCTCATGAGAACATTTCAAAGAGCTATAAGAAGAGCAGGACTTCCTATAGCTTATAGCACAGGGTTTAATCCTCATCAAGAAATTTCATTTGGAGCACCATTGGCACTTGGCGTTACAAGCTCTGCAGAATATGTGGATATGTGGCTTAGTGAAAAAATTGAAATAAAAGATATCATTGACAGACTGAATGACACTCTTCCAGACGGAATAAAAGCGTCAGATGGAATCATATTATCTGATAAAGCAAAAAATGCTATGAGCCTTGTAACACATTCAAGATACACTATAAAATTTAAACTTGAAAATGCTGATGAAAAGGTTATGAATGAAAAAATCAATAGTTTTTTAGACCAAGAACAAATATTGATAAAAAAAGAGCAACCCAAGAAGAATTTTGCATTAAAAGAAATAGATATAAAAGCTATGATTTATCAGATGAAGCTTCTTTTTGTTAAAGACGGTGAATGTTTTTTGAATTGCCTTTTATCATCAGGGAGTAAGGCAAATCTGAAACCAGAACTTTTGATGGAAGCTTTCGAGATTTTTTGTAACTGGGATATAAAAAGGGTTAAAATAAATAGAGAAGAAACCTATACAGAAATAGAAGGTAAACTTGTGGACTTAATTGAATTATATAGATAGAAGTATAAATATATTGACGGTATATTTATACGCACAGTATAGTATATCAACGGTATATATACCGCCGACACAGGTAAAGGAGAAAAGCCCATGAAAGAGATAATAGCAGATGTTGGAGTAAATCATATGAGCATTGTTATGCTGGAAAATGGCGAGCCTGCTGAATTCATGATAGAAACTCAGGACGATAATAGAATGATTGGAAATATATATAAAGGAATAGTTCAAAATGTGCTACCTGGGATGCAAGCGGCTTTTATTGACGTGGGTATAGATAAAAATGTTTTTTTATATGTTAAAGATATTTTGTCAAATGTGATGTACGAAGATGCATTTAACAATACAAATGGTAACAAAGAGCAAAACATATCAGGGTTATTAAAGACAGGGCAAAGCATATTAGTACAGGTTATTAAAGAGCCAATAGGAACAAAAGGCGCTAGAGTAACTACCAATGTTACACTTCCGGGAAGATATACAGTACTAATGCCAACAGTGGACTATATTGGGATATCAAGAAGAATTGAAGATGAAAAAGAAAGAGAAAGACTTAAGCGTATTGCTCAGACTATAAAGCCTAAAGACATGGGCATCATTATTCGCACAGTTGGACAGGATTGTGAAGAAGCTGATTTAGTTGAAGATATTAACTTTTTAGTTAAGCTGTGGGAAGGTATAAAGTCCAAATCTCAAAACAATAATGCAACTTCGGTGATCCATAGCGAAATGAATCTTTTAGACCGGACTGTTAGAGATTTATTTACAAAAGAAATAGATAAGTTTGTCATAAACAATAAGAATGAGTTCGAAAGGGTAATAGAGCTTGTTGAAATTATTTCGCCAAGTTTAAAAAACCGAGTAGAATGCTATACTAATAATATTGATATATTTGCACATTATCATATAGATGTAAAACTATCAAAGATTCTTAATCGTAAAATTTGGCTCGATTGTGGAGGATACATCGTTATAGATCAAACAGAAGCATTGACATCCATTGATGTCAATACTGGTAAGTTTGTGGGAACTTTTGATCTTCAAGATACGGTACTTAAGACAAATATAGAAGCAGCCAGAGAAATAGCCAAACAGCTTAGGCTTAGAGATATCGGTGGAATAGTTATCATCGATTTTATAGATATGGTAGATGAGGAGCATAAAATGCTAGTTATTGAATCATTAAAAAGCTCCTTAAAAAAGGATCGTACAAAAACCAATGTATTAGGCATGACACAGCTAGGTCTTGTAGAAATGACAAGAAAAAAGGTGCGTCAAAGAGTAGAAAATGTACTACAATCAGCATGTCCTTATTGTAGAGGAACAGGTAAAATACTATCATTAGAAACAATAGCCTATAATATTGAAAAAGAAATTCATAAGACTTTTATGAGAAACGATATCAAAGCATTGTATATAGAAGTTCATCCAGACGTTGAAGAATACATTAGAGGAAAGGACGATAAAAGAATAGAGTGCCTACAAGAAGCAATAGAAAAAATTATAATATTTAAAGGATCATCAACATTACATATAGAACAATTCAACATAGAGTTGATCCAAAACAAAGAAATAATTGACAAAATCCATGTCATGTGATAAATTATATTGATGTAGGCGTATCCGCTCGGATCGGGTTAATAACTGCTAAATTTTGCTCCAAAGAACTTACGATATTATTCCGCAGGAATAATATGAGTTTTTGTTCCGCAGGAACAATAAACAGTTACCTAGAATTCGGCGAGACTTAAATATTGAGGAGGTGTAGCCTAATGTATGCAATTGTAAAAACTGGTGGTAAACAATACCAAGTAAGCGAGGGAGATGTTTTATACATCGAAAAACTAGATATCGCTGATGGAGAAAAAGTTGTTTTTGAAGAAATTCTTGTTGTATCAAGAGATGGAGAAACTTTAGTTGGTGCTCCTATTGTTGAAGGTGCAAAGGTTGAAGGTACAGTACTTAAACATGGAAAAGGCAAGAAGGTAATCGTATTCAAATACAAACCAAAGAAAGATTACAGAAAGAAGCAAGGTCATAGACAACCATATACAAAAGTACAAATCGATAAGATTTTAGCTTAAGCTTATGGTAACTGTTGAAGTCATTATATTACCTAATGGTGATATAAAAGAGTTTACGGTTTTAGGTCATGCAGATTTCGGACCACATGGCAAAGATATAGTTTGTAGCGCAGTATCTGTGCTCACACAAACAGCTGTGCTGGGACTTTTGAGGATAGCAGAAGCAGACATCGATTATAAGATGGATGAAGGTTATCTAAGCTGCAACCTTAATAATGATTTAAGTGAATTGCAGTCCATCAAGGCTCAGGCCATATTGAAGACTATGTATGAAGGCATTAAGAATATTAGAGAAAGCTACTCTAAATATATTACAATTCTTGAAAAAGGGGAGGTGTAGCTGATGTTTAAAATTAATCTTCAGTTATTTGCTCACAAAAAAGGAGTAGGTAGCTCCAGAAACGGTCGTGACAGTGCATCACAAAGACTTGGCGTGAAAAGAGCAGATGGACAAATCGTGTTGGGTGGTAATATACTTGTTAGACAGAGAGGGACTAAAATCCATCCTGGAATAAATGTTGGAATAGGTAAAGATGATACGTTGTTTTCACTTGTTGAAGGCAAAGTAAGATTCGAAAGAAAAGGCAAAGACAAGAAGCAAGTAAGTGTTTATCCAGTTGAAGTTGTTCAAGCTTAATAGCAAAACGAAAGTTTAAAGGTACAGTGTTTACTGTACCTTTTATTTTTCTTGATTTTATTTTCCTGTTCTAGTAAAATGAATAAACTGGTAAATACAATAAAGAACACTTGAAAAATTTCATTAATATGTTATTAAAGTACATAAAAAAGGGATAATACTATTTATAGAAAGAATATTAATTATTTTAATAAATATTGCGAAGGCAAATTACTGGGGTGAAAGAATGTTTGTTGATAAAGCAAGAATACAAATAATAGCTGGAAGCGGCGGAGACGGAAAAATATCATTTATACAAGAAAAATATATATCCAATGGCGGACCTGATGGTGGAGACGGTGGTAAAGGCGGAGATGTAGTTTTTGTTGTAGATGACGGTATGCGAACGCTTATGGATTTTCGTTATAAGAGAAAGCATAAAGCGGAAGACGGAAATGCAGGTGGTCCAAGCCTTTGCTATGGTAGAAGTGCAGATGATTTAATTATTAGAGTACCTGAGGGAACAATAATAAGAGAAACAGAAAGTGGGCTTTTAGTAGGAGATTTAAAATTTCCTGGTGATAAAGTTATTGTAGCCAAGGGTGGAAGAGGTGGAAAAGGAAATGCACATTTCAAATCATCAACAAGACAGGCTCCTCATTTTGCCCAGCCAGGGGAAAAGGGTGAAGAGATTTCTGTTGAGCTTGAGCTTAAACTAATAGCAGACATAGGATTGGTCGGGTTTCCTAATGTAGGTAAATCAACATTTTTGTCTATAGTGACTGCGGCTAGACCTAAAATAGCCAATTATCATTTTACAACTTTAGTACCTAATTTAGGAGTTGTAGATTTGGGCGACGGAAGAAGCTTTGTTATGGCTGATCTTCCTGGGCTTATTGAGGGTGCTCATGAAGGAGTAGGGTTAGGGCATGATTTTTTGCGTCATGTGGAAAGAACAAAGGTTTTAATACATATATTAGATATATCAGGTATCGAAGGTCGTGATGCCATAGATGATTTTGATAAGATAAACGAAGAGTTAAAGCTATATAGTGAAAAGCTTACAAAAAAACCTCAGGTGGTAGCATGTAATAAAACTGATCTTTTGCTAACCGATGACGAATATAAAGCTATTGAATCTAAGCTAAATGCAAGAGGCTATGAAGTATTTCCAATTTCGGCTGCAACTAAAAAAGGAATTGAACCACTTTTGAACAAAGTATATAATATGTTAGAACAAGTAAAAGATCTTGAAAAATCAGTTGAAGAAGTTCCAGAATTAATGTATCATAGAAATATGGACACTAGGCCTTATACCATTAGAGAGGAAAGTGGAGTATATATTGTTGAAGGACCATTTGTAGAGAGATTGCTTGCATCTGTGAATATCAATGATAGTGACTCCATAAAATACTTCCAAAAAGTCATTAGAAAGAGGGGAATTATTGATGAGCTGAGGAAGATGGGGGTCCAAGATGGAGACACTGTAAGCATGGGAGAAATAGAGTTTGAATTCTATAATTAATGAACTGGAGGTCAAAGGTTGAGATGGACTGCATACAATGTGAAAATTGTAAACAGAATACCCCTACGTATTTTTGTTTATCAAAAAATGAGATAATAATTAATGGAAATTATGTATCAAATGATGAAAAGAGCAGAAGTGGCTGGAAAAAAGGGGATCCTGAGTATGAAACTCATCGCAGAAGATTAAAAAAGGAAGTTGAAGTTTAGTATATATGGCAGACGGGTAGTCTGCCTTTTTTAAATAGTTTTAGAATATTATATTCACAGGAGGAATACAATTGTTAACAAGTAAACAAAGGGCTTATGTTAAAGGACTTGCAAATACTATAGAACCAATTTTTTTGATTGGCAAAGGTGGAATTAGCGAGGTAATGATCAGGGAGATTGATTTAGCATTAGAAGCCAGAGAATTAATAAAACTGAAGGTATTAAATAACAGTGCGGTGGAGGTTCGAGAAGCTGCCGAAGAAATAAGTCAGAAAACCAATTCTCAGGTAGTGCAAGTCATAGGCGGTAAGTTTATTTTATATAGGCAGTCACAAGAAAAATCAGTTATACAATTACCGTAATGATGGGGGGGTATATTATATGAAAAGAAGGACTTTATCAATAATTAGCATAATAATTGCTGTATTCTTTTTACTTTCAATTGTATTACCAATTATAACTGCTATGATAATCTAATAAAAAATGATATAAAGCTTGAAACTTTTTTACAGGTTCTTACGTCTAAAAGTTGAAAATAAATGCATCAGTGGGGGTATTAATTTGAACAAGAAGGTTTTTGTGGGTATCGTTGTTATATTGGCAGTTTTGATTTTAGCCATAAACCTTATATCTAGCACATATAATATTTTCAGTCTATTTTTAGGTATACCCAAGATGTTTGTATATGTTTCAGAACAATTAAAGACCTTGATTTGCTAGGAGTATATATCTTATACAAACTCCTTTAGTAAATCAAGGTCCTTAATATTAATAGTATTTCTATCATAGTCAATGATGCCTTCTTCCTTCATTTTAATCAGCTCTCTGGAGAGAGAAGGCCTTTGAACACCCATCTTATCGGCCCATTCAATCTTTGTCATATTTATTTTGATTTTTGTCATTTTTTGATTCTGATACTCAGCAAGCAAGAAATCGCAAATCATCTGTCTTATGCTTTTTAAAGTTACTTCATTGAGTTTTGAACTTAATACCATTGCTTTATTAGAAACTATTTTTAGGTATTCATTTAAAAACTCAGTATTTGTCTGACAGAGTACCATTACTGAGTTTTTATCAATATTTAAAATGATAGTGTCAGTTTTTGAAATTACTGTAACAGGGTAATTGGTTTTGTTGCCAAATATTAAGTTTTCTCCGAAGGTATCCCCCTCATGAAACTCTGCTATAGAAAGAATTTTCCCCGAAGAATCAATTTTTTGGATTTCTACGGTACCAGAAGTTATTATGCTTAAATTTTTACATTCTTCATTTTCCATATGGATTATTTGATCTTTAACGTAATTATTAAGCCTATAATTCAAATCTTTAAATAAATTTGTTATTTGTTGAGCATCAAAATTAGAAAATAATCTTGATTTTGAGAGAGATTTAAAAAAATTATAAATATTCATAGATCACATTGTGCTCCTTAATTTTTATTATTTTATTAAATTGTAACATAGGTTACGGCAAAGTACTAATCTATAGTATAAAATTGAATCAATAGATTAATTAATAATATAATAAATTTAATATATTTAAGGAGTGTATTGGTATGGATAAACAGAATTTTTTGATAAAGGTGAAACAATAGTAATGCCTGCCAACATACCTCATGGACTTGAGGCAATAGAGAGATTTAAAATGTTATTAATTGTAGTGTTTAGCTTAACATAGAACAACAAAGATTCAAACTATGAAGGAGGAACTCAAAATGGCTTTAAGAAAGATCGTTAAAATAGATGAAGAAAAATGTAATGGATGTGGGCTTTGTATACCAAACTGTGCTGAAGGTGCACTGCAGATTGTAGATGGAAAAGCCAAAATAGTAAAAGACTCATTTTGTGATGGACTCGGTGCATGCCTAGGACATTGTCCAGAAGATGCTATACAGATTATAGAAAGAGAAGCTGATGAATTTGATGAAGTAGAAGTAGAAAAGCATTTAGGCAAGGAGCTTCATTTAGAACCAAAGCATGAATGTGGAGGAAGTGGACACGGGAGTGCACATGGTCATGGTGGCGGTTGCCCAGGAAGCATGATGAGACAGTTCAACACAAATAAATCAGATGATGATAAAGATGTTAAGATTACTTCGAAATTAAGCCAATGGCCAGTTCAATTGATGCTTGTGCCAGTAAATGCGCCATACTTTAAAAACGCTGATCTTTTAATAACAGCAGACTGTGTACCTTTTGCATATGCCAACTACCACAATGATTATCTAAAAGGTAAAGCAGTAGTTATAGGATGTCCGAAGCTTGATAATGTAGAACATTATGTAGAGAAGCTTTCAAGTATTATCAAGAATAATGATTTAGAAAGTGTAACGGTGTTAAAAATGGAAGTACCTTGCTGTGGGGGAATGTCTAATGCCGCAAAGCAAGCAAGAGATAAATCAGGAATAAATATTCCAATAAAAGTAGTGACAATAAGCCTACAAGGTGAAGCATTAGGAAAAGAATTTATATAACAAAAAGCTCTGCGAAAGAAATCGCAGAGCTTTTTTATCGCTAAATACGAATCACGAATCGCTAATGTAGGGGTGGACGTCTCTGTCCACCCGCCTTCGAAGTCCGGCTTAAGTTAGTGATCAGAGATTCGCGATTTCTTAAAATACTAGACCGCAAAGCAAAAATAATATATAACCTGACTTCTGCAGCAAAATAGACGTAAAAACAGCCTTAATTCCTTGTAAAATAAAGGATTACAGGCTGTTCTTTTTTGTCATAAAATCATAGTGTATTTTCTTGCTTTTTAGTATCTGCCAAATT
>MCHG01000048.1_pt1 | contig 101359 bp, 110 predicted proteins | sample 787351 | NCBI WGS metagenome assembly MCHG01 (sample SAMN05430296, study PRJNA330682) | permafrost metagenome | biome: Cold desert; feature: permafrost; material: soil; isolation source: enrichment culture inoculated with soil incubated with H2/CO2 at 20 degrees... ... | reverse complement strand
GGGTTCCACCCGTTCATCCACACTGCTGGAGTCTGCGTTAGGAGTCGCAGTGTGGCGAAAGGCTCGTCCGCCTTTCGTATCTCGAACACGGAAGTTAAGAATCCACACTGCAGGAGTATGCGTTACAAGTCGCAGTGTGGCGAAAGGCTCGTCCGCCTTTCGACCTCCAGGGCCGATGATACTTGGGGCGCAAGCCCCTGGGAAAGTAGGTCATCGCCAGGTAAACAAGCAAAATGCTATCTCTAACGAGGTAGCATTTTTGTGTTTAGTTATACTGAAATATGGGGCCGGGGTTCCACCCGTTCATCCACACTGCTGGAGTGTGTGTTAGGAGTAACAAAAGAAGCAACAGACTATCTCTTTAATGTAAGAGGTGGGGCCGTTGCTTCTTTTGAGTTGTTGAAAAGGTGGCAAACGAAACGTCCCCTTGCCACCCTCTGCAGGAGAATGCGTTATAGGTCGCAGTGTGTCGATGATCTTGTCCGATTATCTTTTCTGAGCTATCATGTGAGGCATAATAATAATTGCAGAATAATATAAATATATAGAATATTACAAAAATATATTTAAACTAGCGGCTAATTGTGCTAAGATAATATAAAAGAAAGTGAATGGCCATTCAAACAATAGGAGGATGATAACGATGGGGGAAGCAACAGCTGAGAGACCATGGTTTAAATTTTATGAGCCAGGTGTCAGAACGAAACTCCAGATTCCAGAAATTAATCTTGTTGAAATGTTTAAAAGTACAGAGCAGAAATTTCCTGATAACCCTGCTTTGATTTTCGCTGGGAAGACAACTACGTACCGTGAAATGAATGTTCTCATTGAGCGCATGGCTAAAGTATTTGTAAAAAGAGGGGTACAAAAAGGGGACCGTATTTCCATCTTCATGCCCAACAGTGCTAATTGGGTCATAACCTTCTTTGCGATTCTAAGGGTAGGGGCAGTGGTGGTGCAGACGAATACGCTCTATGTAGAAAATGAGTTAAAAGCGTTGCTAAAGGATTCAGGGGCAATAGGAATAGTGTCTATTCCTCAACTGATGCCTCGCATTGCGCCGATCCAAGAAGAAGTGGGACTGAAATTAGTAGCTTTAGATTGGTTAAGTGCTTTTTCAGGATTAACTGGCTTGGGTTTAGCGGATAATCCAGTGTTTATGGATATTGAGGAATGTTTAGCGGATGCAAGCTTAGACCAAGTAGAATCCCCTTCGCGTGAATCACGATCAGATGAGTTGGCTGTTTTACAGTACACTGGCGGGACAACCGGGACTGCCAAAGGGGTTATGCTAACCCACCGTAATCTTGTGGCCAATGCTATGCAGGCTTGGGAATGGATAGTAGGTCGCGAGGGAGAGGAAAGAGTTCTTACTGTATTACCTCTATTTCATATATACGCTTTGACAGCTTGTATGAATTTTGCAATGATTTCTGGTGGTGCTATGATTATTCTACCTAAGTTTGATATTGATGCAGTGCTCCAACACATCAATGACTATGGACCTACTTTCTTTCCAGGTGCCCCAACCATGTACGTCGCGGTTATTAATCACCCTCGGATTAAGGAATACAATGTCTCGTCAATAAGGTGCTGTTTAAGTGGATCGGCCCCGCTACCCAAGGAAGTGGCAATCCGCTTTGGTGAACTGACAGGTGGAAGGTTGGTGGAGGCTTACGGCTTATCAGAATCATCACCAGCTACCCACTTAAATCCCATATTCCATGCCCGAGTAGGATCTATCGGGATCCCTGGCCCCAATACGGATGCTAAAATTATGGACTTGGAGACGGGTGAAAGGGAACTGCCGCCAGGAGAAATCGGTGAATTGGTGCTCAAAGGGGATCAAGTCATGCGTTCATATTGGCAAAAGCCCGAAGAGACCGAGGCTGTATTAAAGGATGGATGGCTTTACACGGGGGATATTGCCCATATGGATGAAGACGGGTTTTTCTATATTGTAGACAGGAAGAAAGATATGATCATCAGTGGTGGATACAATGTCTATCCGCGCGATGTAGAGGAAGTTCTCTATACTCATCCGGCAGTGAGAGAGGCAGTGTGCGCAGGAATACCGGACGCCTATTGGGGAGAAATGGTGAAAGGGTATATTGTGCTCAAAGATGGAATGAGTGTAACAGAAGAAGAGGTTTTAGCCTATTGCCATGATAAGCTAGCGGCCTATAAGATCCCGAAGAAAATTGAGTTCCGTGATGGATTGCCTAAAACTGCCGTCGGTAAGATTCTACGCCGTTTTCTGGTGGAAGAGGAGCAAGAAAAATTAAGAAAACAAGAAAAAGCTCGCAGGGTCTCAATTAGCTCTCAAGAAGAAATAGCTGTAAGCTAGTGGATTAAGATTTGTATTTAAGGGGGTCCAGACGGGAACGTGGGCTCTCTTTTTGTTTTTGAACGGAATACACTGTCACCTTATTTACTTCATGAGAGCATTCAAGAGCGAGACTATTAATTTGTTCGGATCAGGTAGTGTCGTCCCAATGATAAGCAGGAAATTAAGAATAAACCCTATGCAAAAGAGACTAACCAAAAGGAAGAGTTCTTTACGCTGCTTCTTTTTAACCAGGGTAGGAAGGTCAACAAGGGATAGCAAACCTGTGATAATAATCAGGGCAAGGACATTGAGGGAAACTTTCATTACGTGTCTTCTCCTTCATCAGTGGGTGCTTGTATCGATTTTTTCAAAAATCCTGTCCAACGAAGCTTCGCGTCGATTACGACGTTAACTTTAAGCTTCTGGAATTCTTTCCGCCAGTTCTTTTCTAACTCCGGCCAATCTTTAGGGAATTGGCGATGTACTTCTGTTCCGAATTTAAAGATGTCCACCTCCCAACGCTGAGCTTTATCTAAGGCACTACGTATTTCTTCCTCAATTACAGTGGACATCTTTTCTTCGAGCTCCTTAAATGGTTCAGGTTTAGACAAATCTACAGGGTTCATTTGTTCTCCAAGATTACCCAGTGCACTCACGTTAATTGTTAGCACGAGTTTACCGTCCACCTTTTCAGGTATTATGCGACTATTCGCCTTGATTATCTCAATTCCTGATTTCTTTGTCTCGTCCCCAGGCGTAGGAACGACTATAATACCACTCTTTACCTCTCCCAAAATCCATAACACGCCTCTTGTCTCTTTTGCATCCAACCAGCCAATTAACTTGTCTCTTTTTAAGATGGCAGTCTCCTCAAGTTTAACCGAATTTTTAGCGTTTTGTGGATCACCTTGTACTAAGGTGATCCCGGGAATAATCGAATCGTTTGTTTTACTGGTCAGATTTTTCAGGAGGTCAATCAACTGGACTTTTGGTATCTTTGAAGTAGCGAACGATAGCTTAGCTAGTTTCGCGATTGCTTGCGCCGGGATTTTCTCTTGTTCGTGTTCACTTCTAATAATAGCTTCTGCCCCTATTTTTGAGATGAAGACATAAGGCGATTCACGAAACTCAGGGTCACGACTCATAAAATCTAATTCATCCCCAATTCCCTCCTTGGCTATCCCCTCAGAGAAGACGTAAACGGTGTTAAGGGAAAAGTATGCTTTTCGGTCAGTTTGCAAGGCTGCATTTCGTAGGGCATCAAAAACCGTTTCCCCCTTACTTGTTACAACCCAGACACCTTTTGAGCCACTACCCTTTTCAGAGGTTGAGGATTTAATCGCACTGGGTTTTAGTATCTGGAGAGAGACGTTGATTTGCCCATCTTCAGTACTGTCAATTCCTACAGCTTGAACGATCGCTAAGGTATTGAGTTCTCTTCTGTTCCAACAACCAGGAAGCGTTAATAATAAAATAATACAAAATATTATGGAAATAATTTTTTTCATTTTTTCTATTCACCTTGCTTTCGAATCATAGCAATGGAGAGGAGCATAGAGGGAATGAGGACAGTGAAAAACAAGTTATACAATGGTTCGATTTTATAGGATAGAAACTCATTCAGTTCAACTATATTACTCTGTAGAACCAGAGATAGCGATAAAGGAAGAACTATTGTAAGTATTGGTATGACAAACGGTTTATAGCTTTTCAAGTTAAAAGCTTGGCTAAATCCAAGTACAATCACATAATAATATAAACTTATTCTTAAAAATCCGCTCAATATCCAAATAGCTAGACTAACTGATTCTATCCGTTCAATAAAGTCGCCGACGTTAACTAGTCTAATGGCAGTATAGTATGAGAATTGTAGTATTGGTGTTAGATCAAGACCAAGAGTAGCAAGGACTGTTATTGTACAAATAATCCAGAGGAAGGCTAAGAATGAATAACTGGATACAAAGACTAATTTAACCTTTCCTTTTTTAGCATTCAAATAAGGTAGAAGCATAGCTAATACCAAGATCTCAGATGTTCTACCAGATATTACAAAGGCACCCAATAATACTGACATAAAGCTCTTTTCCATGAACGGGGTGAAAACCTGTAAGTCCATATCTTTAGTTAGTAATAGAAAGCTTATGAGGATTCCAAGGAAGATTAGTGGTGCAAAAAACTCAGCAAGACGTGCAATTACTTCGATGCCTTTAAGAACCGCATATGCACAAAAAGGCAAAAGGAAAATCAGTAAAAATAGAACAGGAGTTTCTGGCATTACAGCGGTCGCAAGGAAGGCACTCCATTGGAATATAAACACTGAAAGAGCATGAAAGAAATACAAAATATAAAGGAGTCCGATTATTTTCCCCGCTTTGCCAAGGATCGTTTGGCTATATTGGATAAAGGATTGGTTGGGAAATCGCTTCCATAGCAGATAGATTGGAATTGTTAAAAATAAATGGACAGGAATGCTTAAGAGCTCAGAGATCCATACGTCCTGATTGCCTGGAGGACCATCCATGGCCGGGAAAAAGGTAATTGTAATGACAAACCTGCTGATGACAATTAGCAATATGAGTTGCTTTGGAGTGATTTGAACATTTTCTAACATACAGTCCTCCTTTTCGGGAGAGCAATAAATTGCTAATTCTCGGGATTCTCTTTAGGTGGATGAGGGATTAATGACCTTTTTTGTCTCGTAGAGTTTTTGCCTATGAGACTAGGTCGGGTAGTCATTGCCCACCAAGGTGCCCGAAAGAGAACATCTTTAAGGTCATCAATGTTTAACGGCACAATGGGAGACATATAGGGTACTCCAAACGATCTAAGAGCTAGCTGATGTGTAATGAATCCTACAAATCCTAGCATTACTCCGTAAAAGCCCGCAAAGCCAGCCAGTATGAGCAGAACGAAGCGAGTAACCGTGGTGACATCCGTTAAAGCTGGAACGACAAAGGAAGAAATTCCAGTAAGGGCAACGACAACGACCATGGGCGCCCCAACCAATCCTGCAGAAACGGCAGCTTCTCCAATCACGAGTGCACCGACGATGCTGACGGCCTGTCCAACCGCCTTAGGCAAGCGAAGCCCAGCTTCTCGCAATATTTCATAGGCAACTTGCATGAGAATTGCTTCCACGATGGTGGGGAAGGGAGACCCTTCATTGGCACTGGCAATGCTTATTAACAGGGACGTGGGTAATAATTCCTGATGGAACGTGGTTATCGCAACATATAACGCGGGCACAAATGTGGAGATGAAAAAAGCTAGCAAGCGCAGCCAGCGGATAAACGTTGCAAGATAGGGCCGTGAATAATAGTCCTCACTATTTTGAAATGCTTCCACAAATAAATAAGGTACTGTTAAGACAAAGGGAGTTCCGTCGGTAAGTACGGCTATCCTTCCCTCCAATAATTTTGCGCTCACAATATCGGGTTTTTCGCTATTTCCTACGGTCGGAAAGAGTGAATAGGGCGCATCTTCGATAAAGGCTTCTATATACCCTGATTCCAAAATAGAGTCCGTTTCGATCCTAGACAGTCTATCCTTTACCTCTTGAACTGTCTTAGCATTGGCGATACCTTCGATATAAACAATACAGATATCAGTTTTTGTTTGTCTGCCAATTATTATTATTTCGGATTTTAAGTTAGTATTTTTGATTTTCCTACGCAAGAGAGCAATGTTTGTACTAAGGGATTCAACAAACCCCTCCCGCGGTCCTCGTACGACGGATTCAGTTTTCGGCTCGTCCACTCCCCGAGCTTCCCACCCTCGTATCGAGGCTAGGAGCGCACTATCCGCCCCGTCAATGAATAAAGCCGTGTCTCCAGATAATATCCCTGTAACCGTATCGTTTAAGGTTTGTGTTTCCTTTATGCATGCTACAAATAATGCACTATCCTTAATAACACTAAGGATAGATTCTCTGCTTATGTCTCGTTGTAGAGACATAAGTGGTTTAATCAAGTTTTCATTCACGGATTCTTCGTTTATCAAACCGACGATCATAACGGCGAAAGCACTAATTTGTAGCTCTATCCCAACTTTAAACTCTCGAATAATGAGATCATTGGTATTCTTAAAAACACTAGTAATGGTCTTTAGATTCTCTTGTAAATCTTTAGAAACTTGCGGTAAATCACTAGACGAATGAGGGGTACGCTCAGTGGGTTGATAAGATTTTTTTCGTTGGGATCTAGTAATAAATCGCTTAAACATGCTCCACCTTCTGTCTCTTTCGATATGTAGATAGCTTTTGCCTAAATTGATATATTTATCCAATCCTGAGATTTCCAGCTCTACAAGTGGGGATGAGGATTCTACCCTTCGGAAAGATAGGTTAGAATTGAATCGTGATACAAAGGAGGACTCTATCGTGATTCACTCGATAGAGTCCTCCTGTGTATGATTACATCTTATCTGATTACATCTAACAGCTTACTTTTTTGAGCGTAGGGCTTCCTCACTCGAAAGACCATGACCATCTCGAGAATCCATGCTAGGTTGATCATCAGGACGGGAGGGAATCGGTTTAGTGTTCGGATTAGGGTTTTTGTCAGCTGGGAAATTCTTCTTCAAGGTTACGTCAACTACCTTTCTAATAAAATATTGATGGGTATGAGTGTTATATTAGTCTGCCCTTTTAGCGCAATGAATACTACGATAAAACATTCTTAGTTAAAGAAGTAAATAGACCCACTTAATGGATTAATCTTTCTAAAAACAAGGAAGAAAGAGCAAGTGAATAAAAAAACAAGAGGGAGAGGAGGAAAAGCGATATAAAGACTCAAAATGGGTTTGACACACAACATATAGTATGATTAAATAAAAAAAGTACTAGATGTTGGGGGTGAAGGAGTGCATTGTCCATTCTGCGGCAACGAGGACACAAAAGTTCATGATTCACGACAGGTTGAAGAAGGAACGGCAGTCCGGAGACGCAGGGAATGTGAACGTTGTTTGCGTCGGTTTACCACCTTTGAAAAATTTGAGGATTCTCCGCTCGTTGTAGTGAAAAAAGAAGGACGGCGCGAAGAGTTTTCTCGTTCCAAAATGATGGCTGGCATGCTGAGAGCGTGTGAAAAAAGGCCGATTTCCACAGAACAAATTGAGGACGCAGCCTACGCTATAGAAAAAATCCTACGTAACAGCAATGAGCGTGAAGTGTCGAGTGCTCAAGTTGGGGAAGCTGTGCTAGAGCAGCTGTTTGAATTGGACGAAGTAGCCTACATACGTTTCGCTTCAGTCTATCGTCAGTTTCGGGACATACAACGTTTTATGGAAGAGTTACATGAGCTTATTGAAAAGCGGGGATCTATGTAGAAGAGGGACTAGAGTAAAGAGTTATGAAGGAAAGTTGGGGATTCTAAGTTGAGTTTCGAAGGACAAGCACCAAAAACCTGGCCTAAGGCTAATCTTACGCCTAATGCACGAGTAGTACTGGCAAAACGATATTTAAAACAAGAAAACGGACAAGTTGTTGAAACTGCGGAAGACATGCTCTATCGTGTTGCCAGTGTGATTGCAGAAATCGAAGAGGATAAATACGGCAAAGGCAAAGAAGAAACTGGGGCCCTGGCTAAAGAATTCTATACTATGATGGCAAACCTTGAATTTATGCCTAACTCACCGACGCTTATGAATGCCGGTCGCGATCTCGGACAATTGAGTGCTTGCTTTGTCTTACCAATTGAAGACAGCATGGAACAAATTTTTGATGCCATAAAAAATGCAGCAATTATTCATAAATCCGGTGGCGGAACAGGGTTCAGTTTTTCTCGATTACGACCTAAAAATAGCACGGTCCGCTCAACGGGTGGAGTAGCCTCTGGTCCGATTTCATTTATGAAGGTTTTTAATTCTGCCACGGAAGCCGTTAAGCAAGGCGGAACCCGACGTGGTGCCAATATGGGGATTCTGCGTGTGGACCATCCGGATATTGTGGATTTTATCCAGTGCAAAGAAGATAACAAAGAGATTACCAACTTTAATATTTCCGTCGGAATCACTGAGGATTTCATGCTGGCTGTTCGAGAAGGACGTCCTTATGATCTCATAGACCCACATACAGGACTCTCTGCAGGGACGTTATCCGCGCCGGATATTTTCAATAAGATTGTTGAACATGCCTGGCAAAATGGAGAACCTGGAATCGTGTTTCTGGACCGTTTGAATGAAGCAAATCCTACTCCTTTGCAGGGAATGATTGAAGCGACCAATCCTTGTGTGACGGGAGATACCTGGATTCTGACAGACCATGGCCCAGCACAAGTCAAAACTGTTTTAGGTCGGGAACTTGAGTTGGTTTTAAATGGACAATATCATCGGACAAGCCCCGAGGGGTTCTTTTCCACTGGTAGTAAATCTATTTTATTGATTTCGACAGATCGGGGTTATGAGCTTAAAGTAACCAAGGATCATCTCATCCGTGTTGCTGAGAAAGTGACACGAGAAGTGATTACTGAAATTTGGAAACCAGCCGGTGAGCTGAAACCGGGAGATCAAATCATTCTTTCTAACAATCGCGGTCTGAGCTGGCCAGGACAGGGGAGTCGGGAAGAAGGGTATCTCTTAGGATTGCTTTTGGGGGATGGAACGTTAAAAGCAGACGGAGGGATCATCTCTGTCTGGGGAGATGATGAGGAAGCCCAGTCAATGATTGTGGCCGCAGAAGAAGCTGCCTCTTCCCTGAGACACCGCAGTGATTTTAAAGGCTTTCAGAAGGTAATCAGTGAGAGAAATGAACATCGGATGAAGTTCGCAGCCTTACGCGACTTAGCGGGTGAGTACGGTATTTTTCCGAAGGAGAAAAGGCTCACTGAGGAGCTGGAGAAAACAAGCTCGGACTTTCACAGAGGACTGATAAGAGGACTATTTGATACCGATGGAACCGTAGTGGGTTCTCAAGAGAAGGGTGTATCCGTTAGGTTATGGCAAAAGGATCTAGCAGGGCTTCATATAGTTCAGCGGATGTTGCATCGCTTAGGTATGGCTTCGACTATTTATAGGGATCGTAAAGCAGCGGGTTATAAGTCTATGCCGGACGGCAAAGGTGGTCATCAGGACTATGAAGTTCAGCCCGGGCATGAACTTTCAATATCCCAAGATAATTTGCCGATTTTTGCGGAGGTTATTGGCTTTAGCAATAATAAGAAAACGCAGACCCTTAGAGATCGACTTGAGGGTTATCAGCTTAATTTGAATAGAGAGCGCTTTCTGGCCAGTGTGACAGAATGCCTTTCAGCTGGAGTTGAGGAGGTATATGATGCTCAAGTTCCCGGGGTCAATGCCTTTGATGCGAACGGGATTTATGTGCATAACTGTGGAGAGCAACCCTTACTGCCAAATGAAGCGTGCAACCTAGGGTCGATCAATTTAAAACTAATGGTGATCGAGAAAAACGGGAAAATGGTTATCAACTGGGAGCGTTTAAGTCAGGTGATCCGCTTGTCCGTTCGTTTTCTCGATGACGTGATTGAGGTGAATCAGTATCCACTCCCAATTATTGATGAGGTTGTTAAAGGGAACCGAAAGATTGGCCTTGGGGTGATGGGTTTTGCAGATATGCTTATTTTGCTTCAAACGTCGTATGCCACGGAGGAAGCTGTTGAATATGCGGGAAAAGTTATGAAATTTATTCAGACCGAAGCTCGTATCGAGTCCCAACGCCTAGCTGAAGAACGGGGAACCTTCCCTAATTATGAAGGCTCCATTTATGACGGGGTTATGAAACTGCGCAACGCCACCTTGACAACGATTGCTCCGACCGGAACTATATCTATGATTTGCGGTGCCTCAAGCGGCGTAGAACCTCTTTTCGCGGTTGCCTATACTAAAACAGTGATGGATGGAACGGCTTTAGTTGAGGTCAACCCACTCTTTGAAGCGTTTGCTAAAGAGTTTGGTTTTTATTCTCCGGAATTAATGCTAAAGATTGCAGAAGTGGGAACAGTCCTAGGTATCCAGGAAGTACCAAACTGGGTTCAGGAAGTATTTACTACGGCTCAAGAGATTGCGCCCGAATGGCACATCCAGATCCAGGCGGCCTTCCAGAAATATACGGATAACGCGGTATCAAAAACTATCAACTTTGCGAACAGCGCGACACGTGAAGATATTGCCGAAGCATATCGGTTGGCAGATGAACTGAACTGCAAAGGGCTTACGGTCTATCGCGATGGAAGTCGAGATGAGCAGGTGCTTTCCACAGGAACACAAAACCAGGCCGGCCAGAAGAGCGAAGACAAACCGGCGTCTGGACAGGTTATACCTCCCACAACACCGTTCATCCCAGAAGTGAATACAGTCGTTCCACGCCCACGACCGACCACCACGATAGGAGTTACAGAAAAAATAAAAATTGGATGCGGAAATCTCTATGTCAGTGTCAATGCAGATGAAAAAGGAATCTGTGAAGTCTTTACGAATACCGGCCGCGCAGGAGGCTGCTCCTCTCAATCCGAGGCAACCGCCCGTTTGATCTCCATTACACTGCGTTCCGGCTTGTCCGTGGATGCAATAACCGAACAGATCAAAGGTATTCGTTGCCCAGCTTGTATGCGGCGTGAAGGGGTCAACGTTACATCATGCCCAGATGCCATTGCCCGAGTAATTAAGAAATATAATGAAGTCGGGATAAATTTCGGAAATATGCAAACAGGAACGCAGGACACAGCTCGAGCGGCTGAAAAAGCTGTTGTTGGACGAGGGAAGTCCGCTCCAGAAAAGGTCTCTGTAAAGAAGGCCCAGACCAATGTTGCTCCGGGAAACGCCTGCCCAGAGTGTGGCATGTCAATTAACCATGAAAGCGGGTGTGTTGTTTGCACGCACTGTGGCTATTCTAAGTGCGGTTAAGTAAGGTAACATCCTGAGGTTATTCTATTAACAAGAGAAGCAACCAACTGAAGCTGTTTAAAGCGGTTTGTTGGTTGCTTCTTTGCTAGTGGTGAAAAAGGGGTCTTGAAGGTTAGTCTATTTGCCAATCAAGTGGTTTTCGGTTATTTGCGATTAAGAAATTATTTGCTTGAGAAAAGGGTTTACTTCCAAAGAATCCTCGACTTGCCGACAAAGGACTTGGGTGTGCCGACTCGAGGATCAGATGCTTAGGATTGGTAATTAACACTTTCTTAGAACGAGCATTATTACCCCATAATATAAACACCACGGGGTCTGTTTTCTCATTAACTAACGAGATAATTTTATCTGTGAAAATTTCCCAACCCTTGTGTTGGTGGGAGTTAGGCTTTCCTTGTTCAACGGTAAGGCATGTATTAAGGAGTAGTACCCCTTGCTCGGCCCATTTTAGGAGAGAGCCATTGTTTGGTATAGAACAACCTAAGTCAGATTGCAATTCTTTGAAAATATTTTGAAGGGATCGGGGGAAGGGTACTCCAATATTTACGGAGAAGCTGAGACCCATTCCTTGCCCAATATTGGGATACGGGTCTTGCCCTAAGATAACCGTCTTCGTATTTTCATAGGACGTGTAAACCAAAGCATTAAACACATCGTCCTTTTTAGGGAAGATGTGTTTTTGTTTAAACTCATTTTTAACCCATTCCAGCAAGTTAATAAAGTAGTCCTTTTGCAGTTCATCAGCAAGTAGTTTTTTCCAGTCGGGTTGGACTGCCATTGGTATACACCTCTTCACATAACCAAATTATAGCACTTCCCTAAAGTATTCCACTTAATTAAATAAACTCCTTCAATATTTGATTAAGTTCGGTCAAGTTCAGTTAAGATGGAAGTATACCACTCTTACTAAATATTTCTAGTAATACCCACAGCTTTTTGACTAGGACATGCACTATAATGAGAACATTAGAAGATAAAGCGAAAGGGGTTAAGTAACCCATGCGAATCTTACATACCTCAGATTGGCATCTTGGTCGTATGCTTGAAGGGCGAAGCCGAATTGAAGAGCAAGTGAAGTTTATCGATGAACTCTGCATGATAGTGAAAGACGAAGCGGTGGATCTTGTCTTAATTGCAGGGGATGTCTTTGATACCGTAAATCCTCCTGCCATTGCTGAGGAGCTTTTTTATGATGCCTTGAACCGTTTGTCTGCTGGAGGAAAGCGAGCTGTAGTGGCCATTGCCGGCAATCACGATAACCCGGAGCGACTTTGTGCGGCAAGCCCTCTGGCGGTCGGGAGCGGGATCACGTTATATGGCCTTCCGAAAGATGTCTTAACGCCTAGTCTCTTAGCGCAGTCGAATCAGGGAAAGGTGGTCAGAGTCGCAGCAGGCCAGGGGTGGGCAGAGCTGCATATTCCCAGTTGCCCGGACCCGGTTATCCTTGCCATGCTTCCCTATCCTTCCGAGTCTCGCCTCAATGAGGTGTTAAGCGAGAGCTTAGATGAAGAAATCCTACGCCAAGAATACTCAAAGCGCGTTCAGCAATTATTCGCGACCTTTGGCCAGACCTTTCGCGCGGACACTGTAAACCTGGGGATGAGCCATCTCTTTGTGCGTGGAGGAATGCAATCCGAGTCCGAGCGTCCGATCGAACTAGGAAGCGCACCGACGGTTGAAGTTGAGGCGATGTCATTCGGCGCCCAGTATGTTGCTCTGGGGCATTTACACCGTGCCCAAGCCGTCAAAGGGGCACCCGTTCCCACTCGTTACTCCGGGTCTCCGCTCGCCTATAGCTTTTCCGAAACGGGGTATGCCAAATCTGTGATCCTTATAGAGGCTTTTGCGGGGGAGCCAGTAACAACGCGTGAGATCTTTCTGAGTGCGGGCTACCCACTAGTGAAATGGCAAGCCAAAGAGGGGCTTGCACAAGTGCAACGCTGGATCGATGAGGGGAAGGATCTCAACGCCTGGATTGATTTAGAGGTCTCTGTGACGTGTGCGCTTAATTCTCAAGACATTCACACCCTGCGCCGTCAGCGGGAACGTCTGATCAATATCCGTCCCGTTTTCCCAGAAACCGAGCAGATTGTGGCGGAGGCTCGTTCAAAGTTGCCGATTGATGAGCTGTTCCGCAAGTTCTATCAGGACAGAACCGGTGGTGCTGAGCCGGAGCAAGAATTAGTCTCCTTGTTTTTAGCCTTAATTGACCCAGACAAAGACAGTAGGAATTATGACGAAAACGGCTCTATCAAATTTGAAGTTCATAATACCGAATCTCGACCTCAAACGGTTGGGCGGGAGGAGGTTGAAATAGCATGAGGCCAATTCGATTAAGAATAGCTGGCTTAAACAGCTTTAGGGACGTTCAGGAAATCGATTTTACGAAACTGTGCGAAACCGGTGTGTTCGGGATATTTGGCTCTACTGGAAGCGGAAAATCCACGATTCTTGATGCTATTACACTCGCGCTCTACGGCACAGTCGAACGGGCAGCCAACAATACGCAAGGGATTCTTAACCATGCGGAAGAGCAGCTCACGGTGGACTATAGTTTCTCCTTAGCAGCGGGAAGTCAACGGATCAGCTACCGTGCAGAACGAGCTTATCGTCGCTCTGGGGATCGGACGGTCAAGGCTTCTACCTGTCGCCTAGTAGAAGTAGTCGAGGGTGTTGAAACTGTTTTAGCCTCAAAAGCCGATGAGATGACCAAGAAAATCCAGGATGTGTTAGGACTTACCGTGGAGGACTTTACCCGGGCGGTTGTTCTTCCTCAAGGGAAGTTTGCAGAGTTTCTTACCATAAAACCCAAAGACCGACGACTTATGCTGGAACGCTTATTTTCCCTGGAAGCCTATGGAAGAGAACTCTCAGCTCGACTATCAGAACAGCTGCTAAGTGCGGAGTATAACTTAAACGGTGTGGAGCAACGGCAACAGGGTTTAGGAGATGCATCAACAGAGCGAGTCAAAGAAGCAGAAGTGGACTTGCAGGAGGCGATGGCAAAGGCATTAAGTATCGCCCAGGAATTAACAACCTTGAAACAACAGTATGATGACGCTAAGGAACTATGGGGGCTTCAAGAGCAGTTGTACCAGATCAAGGGAAAAGAGGTAGAGCTGACAGCGGCACAATCCAAGATCGGTAAAATGGCTGAGCGCTTAGGCCTAGCTGAGCGTGCGGAATCGATTCGTCCGATCTTGGAGGAAATCAGCTTCTCGGAAGAACGATTCAAGGGGGCTAAAGGCCAGGCCGAGACCTCAGAGACTGGTCTTAAAGCAGCACGGCTCAAAAAGGAACTCTCAGAAAAACTGTGGTCTGAGTCCAATCAAAGGCGGTTAGAGGTCGAGCCACACCTGTTGCGTCGACTGGAACAACTGGAACAAGCCAAAGGTTTAGAAGAGGATATTCTAGCGCGTGATCAACGATTATCAGATACACGTATCCAATACGGCGAGTTTGATCGAACCCGAAGGGACTTGGAACAAAAGATCCAAGTCGCTCTAGCTAGCAAAGCAGTAGCCCAAAAGCGACAGAAGGACGTGAAAACCCAACTAACTCAAATAACGGTCGATCCGGTGCAGCGGGATCGAGTGAATGCGTCGGCCCAAGCTTTAGAAGGGTATGAGATGGTCTCCAAACAAGTGGTCGGTTTGCAAAGAGACTTAGAGAAGAATGCGTCTGAAAGTGAAGAACGAAACTTAATACTGCAGACTTCCGTGGCTGAGGTTCAAACCGCTCAGGAATCCGTGGAACAGCTGAAAGAAACACTGACCAGTAGGCAACAAGATCCGCCGGTTCGTGAGGAAATACTTAGTGAACAAGCTCAGGAATTAGAACGCTACCGGCACATGAGCGTCAATATTGAACGTGCCGAGCGAGAATGTAAGGATGAACAAGAACGTCTGCCAGTAATTTCTGAAGATCGCCAAAAATCACAAGTCGAAGTGAAAACAGGAGAGAAGGAACAGTGTGAAACGTCTCTGGCTGTTCAAGTGGGCATAGCTCTCCTCGAGCAAAAGACAGCTGAGGTGAAGGCCCTAGAACAAAAGAATCTTGCTGGGCTACTTGTTGAGAATCTGGTGGAGGGAGAAGCTTGCCCAGTCTGTGGCTCTGCCCACCACCCCAAGCACGCCCAGAGCTTGGATGATGAGATTTTAGATAAGGCGAAAAAGGAACTGGAGCAAGCCTCAAGAGAACTAAAGACGTTGGAGAAGAAAAGGGCAGACGGCTCAACCGCACTGGCCGTAGCCAAGGCCCAACTATTCGCTAAACAGGAACTTGAGCGAAATCAAATAAATCTCTATGAAACAAAGCAACAAGCAATTCTCAGTTATCGTAAGGAATTACCGGAAGCTGATCGAATTAAGGATATGCAGGCTATAAATACCCAGCGAGTTGCAGGAGAATCCACGTTGACGAAGAATCGCCAAGTCATGACCCAATGGAAATCAGATCAAGAGTTACTGATCCGCCAGTTGGAGGAGGCCCAACGAACGTTAGCTGCAGTGGATAAAAGACAGCATAACGCTCAAGCCCAAATTGCATCTACAGAGGGTGTGGGGAAAGAACTTTATAATCGACTAAACCGACTACTTGAAGAGCAGGCCGAGCGAAAAGAACGTTTGGATACTTTGCGCGGGAGTATTGCCTCGACGGAAATTTTGTTGTTGCAAAAACAATACGCCACCTGGGATCAGACGATGAGGACATTAAATCTGGAGTTATCAGGTCTCGAAGAAGTAGTGCGAGAATCCGATGAGGCCCAGCAAGGGCTGATTAGTGAGAAGACGACATGTGAGCTTGAACTTCAGAATTTAAAAACAGTCGGGAGTGAAGCCGCTCGTGATATGGAAGATCTAAAGAATAAATGTAATGCCTTAACTGAGGGAAAGCCAGCGCAGGAACGGACTCAACAGGTTAAACAAGAATTGTCTCTTGTAACGCGGACTGAAGAAACGCTGAGGACGGCTTATGAGCAGACCAAAGAGGAGTGGACTCAGGCACAACAGACGCATGCTGTCAGCAATAAAACTCTGGAACTATCCCGAGAAGCCTTTGAGTTGGCCCAGCGCAAATTGGAGCAGGGCCTCAAAATAGCACAATTTATGACGGTGGCAGCGGCACACATTGCTTTATGTGACGAGGCTGAACGGCTGTCAATGGAACGGGACATCTTGGCCTTCCAACAAGACGTTCGGATGATTAAGCAAAAACGCGACGACGTTGAAGCGCGACTTATGGGCCGGAGTCTTCGTCCAGAGGAATGGCTTGCTTGGCCGGTTCTCCTTAAGGAAAGGGAGAAGGCCCATACACTAGCAATTGAGTTAAGAGGTGCAAGTCAAAAATGGTTGGGAAAACTAAAGGAACAGCATGAAGAATGGAAGCGCCTTGAAAGTGAAAGAAAAGCTTTAAGTCACCGCCGAAACTTACTTAAATCATTGCAAAACGTTTTCAAAGGGAATGCCTTTATTGAGTTTATTGCTCAAGAACAGTTAACCAACGTATCCCTAGATGCATCAGAACGCTTGAAACAGTTGACCAACCAGCGTTATGCCCTGGAGGTGGATGCAGAGGGTGGGTTCATCATGCGAGACGATGCCAATGGCGGAGTACGTCGACCCGTAAGCAGTTTATCAGGAGGAGAAACCTTCCTCACCGCCCTGGCGCTCGCTTTAGCGTTGTCCACCCAAATCCAACTTCGGGGAGAGTCACCGCTCGAGTTTTTCTTCCTTGATGAAGGGTTCGGAACCCTCGATGCCGATCTTCTAGAAACAGTGATGAACACTCTAGAGAAACTTCACCTTCAAAATTTAACGATTGGTATCATAAGTCACGTACCAGAACTGAAGAACCGGCTCGCTCGTCGTTTGGTCGTTACACCTGCTGAGGCTGGTGGCATAGGAAGCACGGTCAAGCTGGAAATGGCCTAGAATGATTAATATCTGTTTAGTTAAGGGGGACGAAGTGGACAAAACATATAAAGTTAAACAAATTACAAGCTTATATGAAAGTTGCAATGAATGTGGATTGCCGACCATCAACTGTATCTGTAATAAATCAGCAACAGTAAGAACTAAAGCGAAGCTCTGGATTCTATCGAGCGAACGAGAGTTTTATAGGCCTTCTAATACGGCAAGGCTATTAAAACTAATAAACCCAGAATCAACAGAAATTTTTCTATGGGAGAGAACGAAGAGTCCGGAGCAATTAATCACAAATATTAGTAAGGGGGACTATAGACCGTTTGTAGTATTTCCGGCGGAAACTGAAGAGTTAGAAAAGAGAACCGTGCAATTTGAACCAACCGGTAAAATCCCAGCCTTTATAATTATCGATGGGACATGGAAGGAAGCAAGAAGGATATTTCGAAAGAGCGATTTTTTAAACGGATTGCCGATTGTTTCAATAGAGCGAAACTATGCATCTAACTATGATCTGAGAAGAGGAGCAGTTTCAGGGAATTTGTGTACAATAGAAGCCGCCATAGAAATACTGAAAATAAACGGAGAGGCGTATTCCGCAGAGGTCATGAACGATTATTACAATATGTTCCTAAAGGGTTATAAGGCTAGCGTTAGCGGACATAGCGTAAAAAAGAGCGAAAGAAGGATACTCATAACATAAGGTAAAATAAAGGTCTTGACTATACAGTCTAAAAAAGTCATACTATTCGAATAAGAATACTTTATAATATTTTGATCTTATTTCTATAAAACAATAGGATACTGCACCTTGAAAAAGGTGATTACTAAATTGTGGTCAGAATGGAGGATTATCTGTGGTAGAAAAATATGTACAAACACTCGATCGTTCACTTGATGTTTTAGAAGTGTTAGCTCAGGCAGAAGAGGCGTTAGGTGTTACGGAAATAGGAAATCGTATAAGCCTGCATAAGAGCACTGTCCATCGGATTTTGCATACTCTATGCCATCGTGGCTACGTAGAGAGGGTAAAGGATAACGAGCGCTACCAGTTGGGCATCAAAATCGTGGAACTAGGAATGCGGTTTTTAAATGATCTGGAAATACGTAAAGTGGCATTACCCGTCCTGAACGATTTAGCAAAATTGTTGGATGAAGTCGTCCACCTTGTGATTCTCGATGAAGGTGAAGTCGTTTATATCGACAAAGCAGAAAGTTCCCATGTCGTAAGCATGCATTCCAAAGTGGGGCGGAGAGCTCCAATGCACTGCACTGCAGTGGGAAAAGCGCTGCTTTCAACCTTGCCAGAAGAGGAAGTTAGGCACATCCTTGAGATAAAAGGGATGACTCGCTATACTCCCAATACGATTGTTGAGCCAGATGCCTTAATGGAGTATTTGAGACAGGTCAAAACCAGCAAAATATCGGTCGAAATTGAAGAAAACGAAATCGGGATAATTTGTCTGGGAACCCCTGTTTTTGATTATTCTGGACTTGCAATTGGAGCGATCAGTGTCTCAGGCCCTGCTAGGCGAATCAAAGAAAAAGGCATCCAGCGAATTGGTCAAGAAATGAAAAAGTCCGGAGAGCAAATTTCAGCATACATGGGCTTCGATTTCTTTCAGAAGCCATAGCTTAGAATTGGCAAGAAAAGTGGTCAAATATATTGTACATAATTGCACAATATATTCTGAAAATTCTTCTTGACCATTCAGTAATTTAAGTGGATAATAGTACTATATAAATGAAACGTTGTTTCATTATCATTTAAACGGATCAAGTTTACTTGAGGAAAAGGAGATCGGCATAAAGGAAGGGGGATATTTCAGTGGGGGTTTTGGAAGAGGTCTATGAAATGCTCAACACGTGTAACAAGTGTGGTGGCTGCCATACAGCCTGTAAGACCTATAAAGTGGATGGGTCAGAGGCAATGTCTACACGCGGGAGGATTCAACTCATCAAAGCGGTTGCTGATGGGAAATTAGAACCGGATCAGGAGTATGAAGATGCTATCATGAGCTGTCTGTTGTGTGGAGAATGTGCAGTCACCTGTCCAAACGGTGTACATGGCAATGAACTCGTCATGGCCGCGCGGCGAGATCTCAAACTAAGGAAAGGAATCAAGCCATTTGCTAAGTCTTTTGCTTTAAATACTTTAGCAAGTCCGAAGAGGTTGGGTATGGGATTCAGTCTTTTCAGAGGAATGGGCAAAAGTGTCCTCAATAAAATTGATGGATTGGACTTTTTTCGCGGTATTGATATTCGAAACTTCCCTACTGCCAAAAAACCATTTTTGGAGCAGGTTCCAGAGAAGATTAAGGTGCAACATCCTAAGCATAAAGTCGGATTTTATGTGGGCTGTTTTCTCAATCACTCCTTAGACCAAACCGCTCATTCTGTTGTTAAAGTGTTAACGAAAAATGACTGTGAAGTTATTATTCCAAAAGATCAAGTGTGCTGCGGTCTTCCGCAATATGCGTATGGCGACTTCGAAACAGCGAAAAGAAACGCCCGCAAAACGATTGATACCTTTTTAGATAAGTATAGCGATGCCGAAGTTATTCTCTCCGCCTGTGGGTCCTGTGTTGCGATGCTTAGAAATGATTATCGAGAGCTCTTTGCCGATGAACCGTCGTATCTTCCAAAAGTTAAAATATTTGCTGAAAAAGTGGTAGAGTTTTCAGAATATATGGCAAAGATTGGTGTGGATCAGAGCAAACTTCATAATTCAAGTCCTCTAACAATCACCTATCATGATCCTTGCCACATGGTTCGAGGTCTTAAGGTAACAAAGCAGCCTCGGCAATTGTTGCAAATGGTTCCTCGGGTTGAATTTGTGGAAATGTTTGAAGCCAACCGTTGTTGCGGGGCAGCCGGGTTAATACAAGCCTTCTATCATGAGGTATCAACAGATATCACAGTTCAGAAAGTACAAAACATCAAGAATACCAATGCAGATTTGGTGGCTACAAGTTGCCCAGCTTGCATGTTGAGACTTCAAGGCGGCGTGAACAAAGCCGGTCAAAAACAAAAAGTTATGCATGTTGCCGATGTAATGGCCAATGCTTACGAAGACTAATTGAACGTAAGAGTAACATTAACATTGTATAGGGTCAGACCATTTCAACGCATTACGGTCTAGTCGAAAATCGAGAATTTCCCTTTGCGGAACATGCTGACCGCAAGTTCTAGTAAATGAGTGGAAGGGCGGGTAGTCATGAGTAACGTCAATATCAGTAAGTTAAAAGGGATTGTCGGTGATGCCTTTGTCATCGACTCCCCTTCTGAAATGGCTAAATATTTAAAAGGAACAGGTAAGCCTGCAGTCGTAGTCTTACCAGGGAATACTTCAGAAGTTTCGAATATCGTCAAACTGGCGAATGAACTAAATATGAAAATAGCTGTAGGCGGCGCAATCGTTGAGACCCAGGGGATTACGGGTGAGATCGCAATGGTTATGTCCAGGATGAACCAGATTTTAGAGATGGATCAATTTAACCTAGTGGCGGTCGTCGAACCAGGACTTCTTCATAAAGAATTTATTCTTAAAGTTGTGGAAGCCGGATTAAACTTTCCTCCGGAGCCCTATGAAGTCGAAACCAGTTCGGTTGGCGGCTGCTTTGCGATTGGGGATTCAGATTCTAAATCCTTTGAATATGGTCCTACGCGAGGTTTCATTTTGGGATTTGAAATGGTTCTCCCGACAGGGGAAATCCTGAATATTGGAAATAAATGTATTAAGAACGTTTCCGGTTACGATTTCATCCACTTCGCTGTCGGCAGCCAAGGAACATTTGGGATTTTCACCAAACTTCTGGTGAAGCTCTTACCTGCACCGGAAGCTAAAAAAGCAGTGATAGGAACGTTTGCATCCATGCATAAGGCGAATGCAACCTTCAATACCCTGATTAAGCGGAATGTGCTTCCGACCCGGATGAATCTCATCAATGCATCCCTTGCTAAAAATGCCAAACCCGGAACGGAAGGACAACTTGTGATCATTGATTTGCAAGGATTTAAAGAGTCGGGCAAAAACATCGCTAATGAAGTTGCGTCAGTTCTTACCTTGGGTGGAGCCTCTGATGTATTGATTATTGAGGACGAGGTTGAGTATGATCAAGTGATCGATGGTTGGCTTAAAGTTCGCGCCGACCTCAATGCAAAACCGGAGCTAACCGTGGAGTTTATGGTTGGCCCGATGAAAATGCCTCAAGCCCTAGCTCAGCTCGAAGCGCTTACAGGGGATCTGGGGGCTTATCCGGGCGTAATTGTGGAAGGACTTCTCGGATATGCCTGTCTGGCGCTGCCGGAAGGAACCGATAAGCTCGCTTTAGCAAGGAAAGTGAATAAACTGGCAATGTCCTTGGGTGGGAATGTGAAGGGCCTCTTGGGTCATAAGCTGAAAGCTGAAGCTTATAATGATGCGGAAATGTGGAATGAAACCACAAGCTTGCTTAGCGAACTGCGTCACCGATTTGACCCTAAAGGGATTCTCAACCCTGGGGTTAGCCTGCAGGCTTAAGAAAAAGGAGGGCTGAACATGTTAGCCAAAACGGTTGTTAAGCGGTTGAAGGAAATTGTTGGGGAGAAAAACGTGATTACAGACAAAGTTGGCCTGTTCTCCTATGGTTATGACGGCACGTTATTAGCTGGTCAAGCGTTAGGAGTCGTTTCTCCGCAAACAACGGAACAAGTAGTCGAAATCGTCAAATTGATGAACGAGGAAAATATTAAACTTGTTCCCCGGGGTGCTGGTACGAATGAGAGTGGAGGAACCATTCCTTCTGAAAATTCTGTGGTGATTAGCTTTACTAAAATGACTAAAATTCATGAAATAGATACTGAAAACTTCGTAGCAGTCGTTGATCCTGGAGTGATCAACTTTGATCTTCAAGTTGAACTCGAAAAGAAAAAATTCTATTTTCCTCCCGATCCGTCCTCCTTTAAGGCCTCAACAATAGGAGGGAATCTAGGTGAATGCTCCGGTGGACCGAAATGCTTTAAATATGGGGTTACCCGCGATTATATGTTGGGTCTAGAAGTCGTTCTCCCGAATGGCAAAGTCATTCAAACGGGGGGGCGTAATTTCCAAAGTGAGCCGGGTTATGATTTGACTCGAATCATTGTTGGCTCGGAAGGGACCCTAGGATTGGTGACCAAAGTTTTTGTCCGTATCCTACCGATTCCCAGAGCCAAGAAAACAATGCTAGCTCTTTACAACAAAATTGAAGAAGCTTCTCAAACTGTTGCCGATATCGTTGCTGCCGGTATTATTCCGACAACTCTGGAATTGATGGATAATCTGCTTATCAATACGACGGAGGATTTTACCCATGCCGGGCTTCCCCGTGACGCTGGAGCTGTTCTCATTATTGAGGTTGACGGATATCCAGAAGATATGGATGGGCAAGTCAAGACGATTGGTGAAATCGCTAATAAAATTGCCAAAGAATTTAAAGTTGCTCAATCGGCAGTTGAAGTGGATCAAATTTGGACTTCAAGGCGCAGTGCTTTCGGATCTGTTGCTCGCGTTAGACCCTCGTATGGTGTTAATGATATTACGGTTCCGAGGAGTAATTTCCCAAAAGCGATTGCTGGAGTCCTTAAAGTAGCAAAAGATTTTGGTGTGCAGATCGGAGTTGTGGCCCATGCCGGGGACGGAAATCTCCATCCGCTAATTCTTTTCGATCAACGGAATAAAGAGGAAACTGAAACCGTCCATGCTGCTGAAAAGGCACTCTGCATGATGGCTCTTGATCTCGAGGGTACAATAAGTGGTGAGCACGGAATCGGGCTCGTCAAGAAGAAGTATCTTGATAAGGAGTTTACACCTGCTGCTATGGAAGTCTTTAGACAGATTAAGTTAAGCTTTGATCCTACCAATCGGTTTAACCCAGGAAAGATCATCGACCTCTAGATCGCCAACACGGTTCTCAAAGCTCATCCTGTTTGAGTCATGGCTACAGGGACATACTGACCATCACGCGCGCAAGCCATCACGACACCTAGCGGTGTTCTGAGCTCAAACATTCTTGTTTGAGGCATGGGCAGTGGTCCCTTCCGCCATCATAGGGCTTTCGTTAGCCATGTTCTCTTTGAGTCTAAGCTTCGAATATGCCGATTTTTTTGTTCACTGAAGAAAGGGATGGTTAAGCATGGAAGACAGAGTCTTTGCTCTTAAGGAACTAGCTCAGTTTGATGCTAATGTTCCCCAGAAAGTAATGGTTTACCAGACGGATAAGACCTTAGGTGCCATGTGGTGCTTAGAACCAGGTCAAGAAGTGTTTCTTCATCAACATCCTAATGCAGATGATGTTTGGATATGCATTGAAGGGGAGTCCGGCATTTATTATGCAGGGGATGGACAAGAAATAGAAATCAAAAAGGGAATGGCAATTCTCGCCAAAGTAGGGCAAACTCACGGCATGCGTAATACTGGCAAGGATCGGTTTGTGTTTATTGGAATCGCTGGTCCAGTCCCGGTAGAGACAGTAAAACTTTAATCGTAGATATTAGTCTAAGAAGCCTTAATTCGGGTAATCTCGACTTCATGTTTTCTATGGAAATCTGAAAAAGATAAAACTCAACAAATAATCCTATTGACTATTTAGTGACTAGGATAGATAATGAGGTAGAGGATAATGAAACACTGTTTCACATAATGAAACTAGTTTCTAAAACTACATAGAATGAATGCCTTAAATTCTAAATCCTAGATTCTATGTTTCCTCGATCATCATAACCGCAGAAGGTAGCCATGTTCCTACTATTCTTAGGAAAGCAGGAAGTAATCGTAAGCCCGGTAAGTACCCGATGTGGATGACTCAGAAGAAGGAAGGGAGGGGAAATTCTCTTTTTATTGTTATTTAGTAACTATTAGGGTTGCTTAGGAAAATCGCGTGAATTAGAAATGCATGCACCGCGAGTAAGACAACCGACCACATAAGGTGACCTGAATAGGTGCAGAAAATTTCATTATGGAAGTGATAATATATGGCAAAATTTCTAGAATTCCAAGGAAAAGATTGGCTTAGAAAAGCGGGACTACCAGTACCTCTAGGCCGAGTAGCTTCAACTCCAGAAGAAGCTAAACAGATTGCCGAAGAAATTGGCAAACCTGTTGCAGTTAAAGGCCAGGTTCAGGCCGGAGGACGTGGTAAAGCAGGAATCGTTAAATTAGTGAATACTCCAGACGAGGCAGCAACCGTTGCTGCTGAAATCCTCTCTAAAACTGTTGGAGGAACCCCTGTTCAACAAGTACTGATTGAGGAAAAACTGGATATTAAAAAAGAGTATTATTGTTCGTTTGTTGTTAATGGTGCAAGAGAAGCCCGTTCTCCTATGCTGATGTTCAGCACTGAAGGTGGAATGGACATTGAAAGTGTACCAGAGGAATTGCTTTTCAAAGTCAACATCGATCCGATCAATGGTTTACAAATCTATGACGCGATTGATGTGTGTGCTCAAGCTGGAATTCCAGCCCAAGACCTCAGCAAGTTCGCCAGTTTTCTCACCAAACTATCTCAAGCTTATAAAAAATATGATTGTCAAACACTCGAGATCAACCCATTTATCATGACGGGTAGCGGAAACCTAGTGTGTGCAGATTGTAAAATGGAAATTGACAATAGTTCTGTGGGCCGTCATGCCGAATTCGGAATTTCAATTGCTCGTGACCTACCGGGTGCTCCCACAGAGCTGGATCTCATCGGTTGGAGCATTGAAGAAACTGATGCACGGGGTACAGGTTTCCTCATGAATATGGGTTATGATGAAGTTAGCCCTGGTTGTATTGGTTATCATCCTATTGGTGGTGGTTCTGCTATGATGGGTCTGGACGCGTTGAACCAAGTTGGCTTAAAGCCTGCTAACTATGCTGATACGAGTGGTAATCCAGTCGGTTCGAAAATCTACAGGGTGGCGAAGAGCGTTCTTTCTCAACCAAATATTGATGGCTATCTGCTCGGCGGATTCATGATGGCCAATCAAGAGCAGTGGCATCATGCTCACGCTATTGTTAAAGTGCTTAGAGAAATACTTCCTACTCAGAAGCCAGGGTTGCCTTGCGTTCTGTTACTTTGTGGTAACAAAGAAGACGAGTCTCTAGAAATTCTCCGGAAGGGTCTTGCAGATCTTATGACCCCTGATGGCTCAGGCAAGAGAATTGAAATTTACGGCAAAGAGCATGTAACAGATACTAAGTTCATCGGGCAAAGACTCTTGGCCCTCAGTCAAGAATACCGGGCTGAGAAAGACGCTTATAGAAAACTTGGCTAGCGCCAAGCCTTCAGGTGTAGGCGGTAACCATAGTTGCACTTATGCTCCAGAAAGTATACAACTGAAAGTTATACTTTCTGACTAGTACAAGGAAAGTAGGGAAGACTAGTGCTGGAATTCGCGGAAAGAACTCTGACAGTAAAAATCGATACCAGCAAGTGTGATACATGCGAAACTAAGGCATGTGCCGACGCGTGCAAAAAGTATGCCAGAGGTATACTTGGGATTGATGACCAGGGTAGAGCTTCAGTTGCACATCTTAACACTGAAGAAATATTACGTCTCGGAACTGAATGTTTAGCGTGTGAGCTTGCATGTAGGACCTCTGGTAATAACGCCATCACAATTGACATTCCAATTAAAGGCTTGGATGAATACATTCAAAAACGCCAATAGCATCAAAGCAAAGCGCTTTATTGTTCATTAGTTAACACAAAGCAAACTTTTAAATGAGGGATAAAAATGGGAATTTTGATCAATAAGAATACTAAGGTCATTGTTCAAGGGATAACGGGTCGAGAAGGATCAGTGCGAACAAAATACATGAAAGAATACGGTACCAAAGTTATCGGTGGAACTAGCCCGGGAAAAGCGGGTGAAGAGATTCATGGTATACCTGTTTTTAACACTGTAAAAGAGATCGTCCGCGAGCAAGGAGAAATCGACTTTAGTGTAATCTTTGTGCCTGGCCGAGCCTTAAAAACAGCTGTTTACGAAGCTGTCGACTCAGGAGTTAAAAATATTATTCCTTGTGTTGAGGGTACTCCAATCCACGATATTATGGAAATGATTGCTTATGCTAAGTCAAAGGGATCAAGGCTCTTAGGCCCAGGTTCTATCGGAATCATAACCCCGGGTGAGGCAGTCGTCGGCTGGCTCGGGGGGAACAAAGAATGGGCCAATAAATTCTTCCAAAGAGGGAGCATTGGTGTATTCTCGCGCAGTGGTGGACAGTCGGGAACCATACCTTGGCTACTAAGAGAAGGTGGCTTTGGGGTTAGTACAGTAATCCATACAGGGACTGAACCCGTTTTAGGCACTTCAATGGCCGACCTACTTCCTTTATTCGAAGCAGATCCAGAGACCAAGGGGGTGGCGGTCTATGCTGAAATCGGGGGTACTCAAGAAGAAGAGTGCGCCGAAGTTATTGCTGCCGGCCAATTCACTAAGCCGTTCGTGGTCTATGTAGCAGGAGCCTGGGCTCCAGTAGGCATGAGATTCTCCCATGCTTCAAACATTGTTGAACGTGGTCGCGGATCCGCTAAGAGCAAAATGGAAGCAATCACTTTGGCTGGCGGATTTGTTGCTGAAACCCCAACTGATATCCCAATTATCTTAAAAGAAAAGATAAAAGAATAAACAACTCAAGCAAGTTTGCTTTTTCCAAAGTAAACCTTAGAAATAAATAAATTAATAGGGGGAAAATCTAATGACAATTATGAGATCTGTTATGTACATTCCTGGAAACAATCCTAAAATGGTGGCTAAGGCTCCCGAATTTACTGCTGACATCGTCACTCTTGACCTCGAAGATTCCGTACCACCAGCTGAAAAAGAAGTCGCTCGTCAAATCGTCCGCGAAAACCTCGTCTATGCAGGAACTGGCGGCGCTGATGTGTATGTACGTATCAATAACTGGGAAACAGAATTAACCAATGATGATCTGGAAGCGATTGTCTATGAAGGTCTTAAAGGAGTAACCTTGGCTAAAACTGGTTGCGCCGCTGATGTTCAACGCCTGGATTGGAAACTTGAAGAACTTGAACTCCGTCGTGGTCTGCCAGTAGGGACTGTTAAAATCTCTATGCTTCTGGAAACAGCTAAAGGAATCATCAACGCTGCCGAGTGCTGCTTGGCTAGCAAACGGAATGTCAATGCCATCTTTGGCGCAGTAGACTATTGCCGTGATATGCGCGTTAAATTAACCAATGAGGCTGTGGAACAACAATATGGTCGTGCACACGTAGCAGTAGCTTGCCGTGCAGCCAGAATTGTGGCAATTGATGCTCCTTTCGTTGACTTCAAAAACATTGAAGCCTTTGAGAAAAATGTCGCAGAAGGACGTCAAATGGGTTATGAGGGCCGCATGATTATCCATCCAGGACAAATTGAACCTTCTAACCGTATGTACTCTCCAGATCCTGCGGATGTAGAATGGGCTAGTGGCGTTGTAAAAATCTTCGAAGAAGAAGGTATTGCTAAAGGTAAAGCCTCTGTTTCTTTCAACGGCAAAATGGTGGACACCCCAGTCTACCTCAATGCTTTAGATATCATTGCTGCTCAAGCTGAGATTGTAGCTAAAAACGCTAAATAAGAGGCCCTTGATTACTTGGCCGCCTCTTCTTTGAGGTGACCAAGTAATTTGATACTTGTCGGGCACGAAAGTAATATTGCTCTAGTCAATGAGCAAATCTTTAGGGAAAGGAAGATGTACATGAGCCGCATTAAAAATCTTCGCGAAGAAGCACTTGCGTTTCATTCCGTGAAACCTGGTAAACTGGAAGTTAGAGTGACCTGCCCTACCCAGGACAGAGATGATTTGACTCTTGCCTATTCTCCCGGAGTTGCAGAACCCGTTTTGGAGATTGCAAAAGACCTCGCAAATCTTGATATCTACACAAACCATGCCAATTTTGTTAGCATTGTCTCGAACGGGACTGCTATTTTAGGACTAGGTGCTCTTGGGGCAGCTGCTTCAATGCCAGTTATGGAGGGTAAAGCGCTTCTCTTTAAAGCCTTTGGAGATGTAGATGCCTTCCCAATCTGCGTAGACACCCAGGATGTTGATAAAATTGTTGAAATCGTTGAATTGACAGCACCTACCTTCGGAGGAGTTAACTTGGAAGATATCAAAGCTCCTGAGTGCTTTCAAATCGAAGAAAAACTCAAAGCCCGTGGGATCTTTAAAGGGCCAATTTTCCATGATGATCAACATGGAACGGCTGTCGTCACTTTAGCTGGTCTTTATAATGCCTTGAAAGTCGTCGGTAAAAATATTGAAGATGTTAAAGTTGTTGCCAATGGTGCTGGCGCGGCGGGTATTGCAATCATTAAACTTCTTATGAGCGTTGGACTCAAAAATGTTATTATGTGCGACACTAAAGGTGCTATTTATAAAGGCCGCACAGCTGGAATGAATCCATGGAAAGAGCAAATCGCAGCAGCAACAAACCCTGATAAATTCAGCGGTGATCTTGCTGGTGCACTTGTAGGTGCAGATGTATTCATTGGTGTATCTGCAGCAAACACTCTCAATGAAGATATGATTAGATCTATGGCTAAAGATTCTATTTGCTTCTGCCAGGCTAACCCAATCCCTGAAATCTGGCCGATCGAAAGAGCTATTGAAGCCGGTGCTGCCGTCATTTCTACCGGTCGTTCTGATGTAATAAACCAAATAAATAACGTATTAGCCTTCCCCGGTATGTTCCGGGGCGCTATTGACGTCAGAGCAACTGACATTAATGATGCGATGAAGATTGCAGCTGCAAAAGCAATTGCGGCTTGTGTCTCCGATGCTGAACTCAATGCTAGTTTTATCATGCCGAGCACGTTGAACCCAGAAGTAGCCCCTGCGGTTGCTGCCGCCACAGCAAAAGCTGCTATCGAAAGTGGGATTGCTAGAAACCCGATTGATCCTGCCTGGATCGCAGAAAATCTTAAAAAGAGATTGGCTAACCAATACAAATAACGGATTAGAACCAGAAAAAGCAGCCGATAAAAGGCTGCTTTTTCTGTTGTCCTACCGATTCTTCTCGTACGGATTGATTTGACCTCAATCAAGCTAACTGGTAATATTGGGGTAAATTTAAGTATTAAGGGGGATTAGTATGTTTTTATCTGTCTCGACCTTTCTACAAGTATGGGAGAAAGAAGCGGAATCAACTCATCGTATCCTAGACGCTCTAACTGATGAGTCCTTGAACCAATTAGTTGCAGCACCGGATCGTACACTCGGAAGAATTGCTTGGCACCTCGTGACAACGATCCCTGAGATGATGACTAGAACGGGACTGATAATGGAGAGTATCAATGAGGATGCCCTGCTTCCGGCCACTGCAGTGGAGATAATACATAATTACCGAGACGTCAGTAAATCATTGGTTGCGGCAATTAGTAACCAGTGGAATGATCAGACTCTTTTAGAAAAAAGGGATATGTATGGGGAGACTTGGGCAATTGGTGCTACTTTAAGTGCTCTTGTTGATCATCAGATCCACCATCGGGGGCAAATGACCGTACTTATGAGACAGGCGGGTCTCAAAGTGCCTGGAATTTACGGTCCTTCCAGAGACGATTGGAGTCATATGGGAATGGAGCCTCCCGTAGTATAACTGCACGTACCATCAGACTTGGCTAGAATTACTAGCGTTCGAACCAGGTGTAACGATAGTTTCGTTTGGTTCACTCGGAGATAATAATACCGATAACAAGGATAAGGGGTAAGTCTAATGCAAATACCAAGTAGTAAGTTGAGAAGCAAGAGTGGGAACGATAGACAATCACACCTTGAGGTTACAGAACCAGCAGAGTTAATGAAGTTTTTACAGGGGGCTATACCCAGTAAAAGCCGAAGCGATATCAAATCCCTTCTGGCCCATCATCAAATTTCGATAGACAACGAAGTCATTACTCAATATAATCATCCGTTGGAGATCGGTCAACAGGTTGTCGTAAACTGGACTAAAGTGTTGATCGAAAAGCAACCTGAAGGACTGAATATTGTCTTTGAAGACTTGCATATTATAATTATCGAAAAACAGGCCGGTTTGCTTTCGATAGCGACTGTTACAGAAAAGGAATATACAGCCTATAGTATTTTGAGCGAGCATGTGAAAAAGAGAGACCCGAAGAATAAAATCTTCGTGTTACATCGTCTTGACAGAGATACATCAGGAGTCATGATGTTTGCGAAAAGTGAGAAAGTACAGCAGTTGCTTCAAAATGCTTGGAAAGAAGTTGTTTTAGAGCGAAGTTATATAGCGGTTGTTGAGGGCCTTGTGACCCAGGAACAAGGCACGATCACCTCCTGGCTGACAGAAAGCAAAGCCTTTATTATGTATTCTAGTCGTACCCCTAATGCGGGTCAAAAAGCTGTGACTCACTATAAGCTTCTTCAGAAGAACAAAAACTACTCACTCTTAGAAGTGACATTAGAAACTGGGCGAAAAAACCAAATCCGTGTTCATATGAAAGATATAGGCCACAGTGTAATTGGAGATAAGAAGTATGGAGCAACCAAGCACCCTATAGGTCGGTTAGGACTTCATGCACGGGTGCTAGCCTTTAAACATCCAATCACAGGTGAAGATGTACGTTATGAGACGGATATCCCCAAGGAATTTTTAAACTTGTTCAGCCAATAGCTCGGCTGAACAAGTTATCGATGTCATTCAAACAGATAGGATACCCCATTTCACTAAATAGCATGTCTCCTAACAAACTGCTAAGGGTGCTGTCGTATAAATAGTGTGTCTTTAGGATCTTGAATCAGAAGCTCCACAGATCAGGGATGGAGTTGAGCTAAAATGTCAACGAGGCTGGAGCGTGAGAAAAATTCCGTGCAAATAATGCTTAAGTTATACTGCAAAGATCATCACAACTCAGTGGACAGAATGTGTCCAGAATGCCAAGAATTATCGGATTATGCCTTGAACCGTCTAACTCATTGTAAGTTCGGAGAAAGCAAACCAACCTGTGGGAAATGTACAGTGCATTGCTATAAACCTGATATGCGGAAACGAATTCAAGAGATTATGAGATATGTTGGGCCTAAGATGATTTTTGCTCATCCGATTATAGGATTAAGGCATTTGTGGGACGGATTAAAAGGCTAGTATTCCGAATTGTAGGGATTGAAGTTTCCAGACTGCATGGCCTTGGAAAAGAGAGGCGGAATTATGGCAATTATAGAGCATTCCTTGGAAATGAGAGGAATGCCTCACAGAGAATTGGAAGAGTATTTTCTTACGATCGGTGGGAAGCAGATTGGTCAGGGAACTTATCTAGGTCCGAACTGGCAAGTAGAGCTAAGTGATGAGTGGACTTGTACTTTAGGCTCGTTACAAGTCACCGCAACTCAAGTGAGATTTCGGGTTAATGAAGAAGACTGGTCGGAAATGCTTAAAGCTTTTCGCTTCCGATTCCTTTCAGCTGGGGGGTAAGCTTTATTATCGTGAGACTCCCACTCCTACTTCTGCAAGTGGGAGTGGGAGTGGGAGTCTCGTACTCTGCTCACCCATCGAATCTTCGAGGTCTATATTAATTGAACGATTTTCACTCCGTAGAGGCTATTCATGAATAGCCCCTACAAATATGGTTGAACCTTTTGTCTTAAGCTGGTGGAAATATCAGGATGATTATGGGATTCTATAGAGTGTCGACAATGCACCTAAAAGTTTAACGTCTGAATATTGTAAGAGACCTTGGGAAACGGAGTGAGAGGCCTTGAGAGCACCCAAGGTTAGGGCGGCAATCGGAAGGGAATCACATTCCTCTATCGTAAAGAAGCCAAGATTACTTACTTCCTTCGGCTGCGCTTGAAGAGCCCCATCTAGAAATTCCATCAAGAATATTATATAAGTGTCATGTCTTTCATCAGGTCGATCGCGTAAGGCAATAATAGAGATCGGTCTAGATTTAATTCCAGTCTCTTCCTGAATTTCTCGTATGATAGCTTCTCCGATCGATTCTCCTTGATCTACATATCCACCTGGAATAGTCCACATTCCCTTACCAGGATTATGTGCACGCTGTACAAGTAGAACTTTATCATTGTGCCAAAGGACACCCCCAACCCCGAGGGAGAAATTTCCCCAGTGTATGTAGGAACAGTCTAGGCATATGCTACGTGGCTGGTCATCGATAATAGATTCCTGGAGGGGCTTACCGCATAGTGGGCAAAAAATAAAGGGAGCAGGATTGTAAGACATCTTATTATTTCCTTTCCATTGTATGAATCTACTTTTACTGCTTAGTCTGGCTTAATACAATAGTTTGAGTCATCTTGAACACTAGGACTTTTGAAGCAGATATAAGCGTTGAACAACTATTCCGTAGATATAGAACATTGCCATAGATGCTCCCATAAAGGTGATTGCTAACCACCAAACGCTCGATCCTCCCCCAAAGTCATACATCATGCCACCCAATAAGGGGCCGACCATTCGGCCACCAGACGTAGCACCTCCAATGATGCCTTGATAAGCACCTTCTTTTCCTTGCGGCGCAAGTTGAGCGGTCGCTGCAGGGACCGCGGGCAAAATAAGCATTTCGCCTATCGTTAGAATTAGCATGGCGACAATATAGAACCCATATGGGAGTTTTCCGAGTAAAATAGCAAAACCTATGGCTAAGAAAACCCCTCCAAGGTAAAATTGCCGTTTGAAAGACTTGGCCCATGCCTGGATCACCCAGGTGAGCAAGGGTTGTAAGGTTACAACGAAGAGACCATTTAGTGTCCAAAGCAAGCTGTATGACACCAAGGAAAACCCAAGTCGGTTCATCACAACAGGTAATATCGTAACAAGCTGAATGTAAGCGCCCCAGACAAAGAATATCCCACCACCTAAGGCTAGGAGTACCTTGAAGCCTTTGTCTTTTGTCAGGCGTTCGGTTTGTTGTTTCGGTGGAATCATATGAATGGGTGCATTTCGTTCGGATACCCCAATGATCACTAACAGTAAATAAATTAAGAAGGCTCCAGCGTTTAGAGAAAAAATGAGACTGAAAGAAACTTGAGCGATAAGTCCTCCGATGGCGGTTCCTACTGCTACTCCTGCGTTATTGGAGACATAAAGAAGATTAAAACCTCGTCGCCCGCCTTCTGGCCAAACTGCATTAATCAGCGCGTAAAGCGGAACGAATATAAAAGCCTGGGCTAAGCCAAAGAGGATAAACGCAGGGACATATACTCCCCAGACAGGAAAGATTCCGATAGACCCAACGGAAAGGACGGCTCCAACTAGGCCTATAACCATAATTCTCTTCGGGCCAAAACGATCGGCCAAAAATCCACTCATAAATTGACCAAGAAGAGATACCGCGGATTGAAGAGCAAGAAGGGTACCAGCTTCGGTCAAAGTGCGACCTAGAACTGTATGCATAAAGAGGCTGTTTATTGGCCACATCAGAGAATTCCCGGTTGATTGGATGAACCCCCCAATGATTAAAACTATGACAGCACGTGGTATATCGGGATGCTTTAACTTCAAACGGAAAACCACCTTTGGCGTATTGACCCATACAATACTTCGACATTCGTAGATAATAACCTTTAAACATGAACACCCACAAACCCAAAGTGGGTGCCTTGAAAGTGAACTATTAATCTTTAGTTGAACAAGTTTACTAAATAGGCAGGATTCTAGATAAAGATATAGAAAGCATAAATTAATGAGCTTACTGAGAAACTAGGGAAAAAGGAGAGTGTATCATGAAGTTTAATGAAACAGAAACATTTAAAAACCTAAGCAATGCCTTTGCCGGGGAGTCTCAAGCGCGCAATAGGTACACTTTTTTTGCCGGTATCGCCAAGAAAGAAGGGTTCAATCACATACAAGCTGTTTTTGAGCAAACGGCTGCCAATGAGAAGGAGCATGCTGAGGTTTTTTATAAACTACTGATTGCTCATAGCCAGGACGAAACGCAGATCATTCATGTGGATGCGGATTATCCGCTTGTTTACAAGGATACTCTGACCAATTTAAGGGCGGCTGCGGCTGGAGAAAAAGAAGAGTGGTCTGAACTATATTCTAAATTTGGAGAAATAGCAGCAAAAGAAGGGTTCTCCGATATAGCTAAAGCTTTTATCGAGATCGCCAAAGTCGAGAAGCACCATATGATTCGGTTTGACCATTATGCCGATGGGATTGAAAATGGGACTCTTTTTAAAAAGGATGCACCCACCACATGGAAATGCACCAATTGTGGCTACATTCATGAAGGTCTCGAAGCCCCCGAAAGCTGTCCAGCTTGTGCGCACGCGCAGGGATACTTCGAGGAATTGCCTGAAAAATATTAAGAATGAAAAGCCGAGTGGGATTTTTTTCCTACTCGGCTTTTAGATTTACTTCTTCAATGAAATGCTCGCTCTTGATCGCAGAGAAGATATTTGTTAATTCAAGAGGCAAATAAAATACTTGCAAAGAGGGTGTATTCCGAACATAATACTAATAAAAGAAAAATTCAGAATATTTAAAGAGTGGAGGAGAGAAAATGAGAGTACCTTTCACAGAGCTACAAGAGCGGGTTTCAAATTTCCAAGATCTTCTGCAGGGAAATGGGATAGGAGGGGCGTTGCTGGTCCAGCGGGCGGACACACTGTATTATTCAGGAACTGCCCAGAATGTTCATGTCTATATTCCAGCTAACGGAAAACCTATCATCATGGCCTACAGGGATTTTCTCAGAGCTAAGTTAGAAAGTTCGTGGGATGTTGTTCAGTTGCAGGGAATGTCTAAGATTCCAAAGTATATCCAAGAAGCCGGGCTCCCTATGCCAGCAATTATGGGCTTGGAGCTCGATATTCTTCCTGTTAATCAATTTGAGCGCTATCGAAAAATATTTCCAGACGTTAAGTTGGTGGATGTTTCCTTTGTGGTTCGTTTACAGCGTGCGGTAAAGTCGAAGTGGGAATTAGAAAGGTTCCAAGAAAGTGCACATATCCATACTTTGGTTTTGGAGTTTGCTAAGGAAGTGCTTCGGGAAGGTATGACTGAGGCTGAGTTAGAGGGACTATTAGCGGGCAAGGCACGGGCGCTCGGACACGGTGGCCATGTAAGAATGCGCGGCTTTGACTCTGAATTCCACGTCGGCGCAATCACTTCTGGGGCCAGGGCCGCAGTGAGTAGTTGTTTTGATGGACCAGTCATGGGGGAAGGGATTTCTATTGCGCATCCATGTGGTGCATCAATGGCTCAAATAAAGTCAGGCGAGCCGATTGTTGTGGATATGGTGACTGTAGTACATGGCTATCAGGTTGATCAAACCCGGATTTTATGTATTGGGGCATTATCAAACGAGTTAATGGCGGCCTACGAGGTGGCTAAACAGGTTGAAGAAAAGATTCGGCGTGCCTTAGTTCCTGGGAGGGTGGCTGGCGAAGTCTATGATGAAATTTTAACTTGGGTTCGTGAGAATACTCCTTATGAGGAAAACTTTATGGGTTATGGGGCAAGTCGGGTCCGTTTTGTAGGACACGGGGTGGGACTGGACCTTGACGAACTTCCGACTATTAGCAAGGGAGCAAAGGATGTGTTAAAGCCGGGAATGGTGGTAGCGATCGAACCCAAATTTGTTTTCCCCGGGGTTGGAGTTGTCGGGATCGAGGATACGGCAGTCATTGCAGACGAAGAGGGCGCAACGTATATTTCATCAAGTTCTCGAGAATTGTACTGCATTCTGTAGTACAATATAGTATAGCAGATTAGAAGTTGAGGATATCGGTTAAATAGGATAAGATATAGGAAACCTCTACCTTGATGGTACTAGAAAATATTAGTATGAATATTTGGGAGTGATTTAGTTTGTTTAAAAGGATACTTGTCCCTACAGACGCCTCAGAATACTCGCGTCGTGCCTTAAAGATGGCCTTAGAACTGGCTCGATCTGTTCAAGCTGAAGTAGTGCTTCTCCATGTTAGCTACACACCGCAGGCTTATTGGGGGTATACAATCTCTTATGGCATCACAGTAACACAAGAACAGCTGGATCAAAATGGGGAACTGGCTTTAGAAGCAACGCTGTCTGGAATTGACAGCGAGCAGGTTGTCATCCACAAAATAGTGGAGTCAGGGCATCCGGTGACCATGATTGTAGAACAAATTAAGAAAGATAATATTGATTTGGTAATTATGGGAAGTCATGGTTACGGAGCAATTGCAGGTTCAGTCCTTGGAAGCGTAAGTCAACGTGTGTTGCAGCGGGCGAGTTGCCCTGTGCTAATTATTAAGTAGGGTGTAGTAGGTCACTTATGCATAGCGTGGCAAATTTAGACGAATTATGTAGACATTCAGCACAAAGATCCCTGTTCGTATGGCAGGGATTTTTTTCGTTGGTAGCGAATCAATAGAGGAGTTGGTTAGGTCCTGAGAATTAACATACGCTAATTCAACTTAGTATAGACAGACACATGGAGGATACCCATGAAAGAAACTAATCTTTGGCTGGATCTTAAAGAACTTCAACAAATGCTTCAAGGCTCATTGCAATGGATGGATGTGGCTACCCGGGTAACTACATCTAAAAACGGGATTCGTAAGTTGGGTGGATCCGTCTTTGAAAAGGAATCGACTGCCATGCAAATCGTGCAGCCAACGGATTATCCACCAAGGCAAAAAGATACGCAATATAAACAGCTTGAAGGTAAACCTGTTATTTGGTTGTTGGGTAGTGTTGGTATCCTAACATTATCTTCTTGGTTTTATTATGTTTTATTTACAAAGTAACTGCTAAGAATAATTGGGAAGGGGTGAGTCTTAGACTTGCCCCTTCCCAATTAATATTTTTCTCAAATCATTTGCAAATCTAGAGAAAAGTGAGTATGATATGGTTAAAGGTCAGGAAAGGTCAAAGACGAAAGAGCGGAAGATTATTTGAGAAAAGATTATAAAAACAAGGAGTACATCAACAATGGGAAACCTTGCGGATCGTATTGAAAAATATTTAAAACAAATTTTAGAACAAACATCAGATGGCTTTATTATTTTGCAACGAAGCGAGCTCGCAGGTGAATTTTCTTGCGTCCCGTCTCAGATTAACTATGTCCTGCATACTCGTTTTACAGTAGAACGGGGCTACTTAGTCGAGAGCCGTCGTGGTGGCGGAGGGTATCTGCGAATTATCCGTTTAGGGATGGGCATCGAAGGGCAGTATCAACAGGTTATGCGACAATTAATAGGAGATCAGCTTTCCCGCGAACGTTCAAACGGTCTTGTGGATCGTTTGGTGGAGGAAGAACTGGTGACGGTCAGGGAAGCGGCGATGATTAAATGTGTACTTTCTGGAAATGATTTGAGGGGAGAATTTAAAGATTGGGATGTACTCAGAGCCCGTCTGATGAAGACTATTTTGACTACTCTAAGTCGAGACGATTTACTATAAAGGGGGAGTTAACATGCTTTGTCAACACTGTCAACAGCGCGAGGCAATTGTGCATTTATCAATCACAGAGAACGAAAAAACCCGTGATGTTTATCTTTGTGAACCCTGCGCTAAGAAAAACCAGGAAATTGGCTTTGTTTTTCACCCCGCCATTGTACCAGAGTTTTTAAAAGCCTTATTTGGGTTTAATCCATCGCTAATAGAACAACCGTCTGAGACAACATGTCCTAAATGTGGGATTTCCTTTTCTAGGATTACCCAAGTAGGCAAGCTGGGATGTAGTGCGTGTTATGAAACCTTTGAAACCCAGCTTGAACCGTTACTACGTCGGGTTCATGGGGGCGGGAAAAACATGGGAAAGGTTCCTGCACGACGCGGGATTGCCATTAAATCCCGCATGGAGCTTAGAAATCTGAAGGAAAGACTTCAACTCTTGATCCAGCAAGAAGGGTTTGAAGAAGCAGCCGTGGTCAGGGATGAGATTCGTCAACTTGAGCATACGAAGGGAGAGGGAAACTATGACGCATAAGGAACTCCTCTTACAGCATAGTGCTTGGATGACTGAAACAGATTCTCCGGTTGTCATCAGTAGTCGGGTGCGATTAGCCCGCAACCTCGAAGATTTCCCCTTTCCACATCTTCTAGGGGCTGAGGGTGCGGGGCAGGTCGAGAAAAATGTTTCCCAGGTTCTAACGGATATAGAGGGGAATATTGGACAATTAGACTATATATCTTTAACAGAACTAAACAACGTTGAGCATCAAGTACTCATCGAAAAACACTTAATCAGCCCAAGCTTGGGCGGGTCAACAGGAGCACGTGGCGTCGCTTTGGCTCCTGACCACCGCTATGCGGTGATGGTTAATGAAGAAGACCATGTTAGAATTCAAGTGCTTTTGCCTGGGAATCAACTTCTGGAGTCGCACCGTTTAGCAACGGAGTTAGATGATGCCCTAGAAGAAAGACTTGATTTTGCTTACCGAGAAACTCAAGGGTATCTTACGGCATGCCCTACGAATGTAGGGACAGGGCTCAGAGCTTCCGTTATGGTGCACTTGCCCGCTCTAATAATAATGAAACAGGTACAACAGGTCCTTGGAACCTTAACACGCTTAGGTTTAGCCGTGCGAGGTCTATACGGGGAGGGTTCTCAAGCCTTTGGACACATGTTTCAAGTCTCCAATCAGATTACGCTTGGCAAAAGTGAAGAAGATATTTTAACTCATCTAGATGCAGTAACTGGGCAAATTGTAGAGCATGAACTTCAGGCACGAGAACTCCTCAAAGTTCAAATGCCATTGTTTCTAGAAGACAAAGTATGGAGAGCTCGGGGAACCTTGCAAAACTCTCGCCTTCTCTCTTCTGAAGATGCTATGCATTTATTGTCCCATGACAGACTAGGGACGGATCTAGGATTGTTACCCAAGATTAAAGATTGCTTTGCGTCGTTAATCGTCGATACTCGTCCTGGATGTTTGCAATACATTCTCGACCGAGAACTTAATCCTAGCCAGCGCGATGAGGAACGAGCTAAACTGGTGCGAGGCGCGATGCGTGAAGCTCGAGGCACGATACACGAGGCGTGAAGCACGAAATACAATATACGATGTACGATGTACGATGTACGTTGTACGAAGTAAGGCACAGGGCATGGCAGGTATGAAAGCTTCGCTTCGAACTTCGTACGTCGATTAATGAAAGGATGAGAAATCATGAAGGGACGTTATACTGAACGTGCAGAGAAGGTCTTAACAATAGCGCATGATGAGGCTAAGCGAATGGGACATCAAATTGTGGGGACTGAACACATCTTGCTTGGATTAATTCAAGAGGGAGAAGGAATTGCCGCTCAGGCACTAGTGGGGATGGGTTTAGATCTTGTGAAAATTCGTAGTCAAGTTGAACAAATTGCCGGGCTCGGTCAGCCCTTTAACGGAGAAGTGGGGCTTACCCCACGAGTTAAAAGGGTTTTGGAGTTGGCGAATGAAGAAACACACCGTCAAGATGTCAACTATATTGGAACTGAACATTTGCTTTTAGGATTAATTATGGAAGGAGAAGGGATCGCTGCCCGTATCCTAGCGAATCTCAACGTAAGTCCCGAAAAGGTATGGAAACAAGTCGTTAAGTTATTAGGTGGGGAATTAGATGAATCTGCGATTCCATCGCCCAATTCTATCCCTTCTGCTAAAAATAATGGACCTGTGAATACGCCAGCCCTCAATGAGTTCGGGCGTGACTTGACTTTGCAAGCTCGTGAAGGCCGTCTTGATCCGGTTATCGGGCGGGAGAAAGAGATTGAAAGGGTCATTCAGGTCCTAAGTCGTCGGACTAAAAATAATCCTGCACTCATAGGGGAGCCTGGTGTCGGTAAAACAGCCATAGCCGAAGGGTTAGCTCAGGGGATTATCAGTAATAGAGTACCGGAAATACTGGTTGGCAAACGTGTTATTACCTTAGACCTCTCGGCTATGGTGGCCGGCAGCAAATACCGTGGTGAATTTGAAGAGCGTTTAAAGAAAGTCATGGAGGAGATCCGCGCGGATGGAAACATCATTCTCTTTATCGATGAATTGCATACCTTGATAGGTGCTGGAGCTGCGGAAGGGGCTATCGACGCTGCAAACATTCTAAAGCCTGCGCTAGCGCGGGGTGAACTTCAATGTATTGGGGCGACAACCTTAGATGAATACCGCAAGTATATAGAGAAGGATTCGGCATTAGAACGACGTTTCCAACCGATTACGGTCGGTGAGCCAACTGTTGAGGAAGCAATTTTGATTCTTCGTGGGTTACGCGATCGTTACGAAGCCCATCATCGAGTGAAGATTACGGATGAAGCGATTGAGGCAGCTGCTCGACTGTCTGACCGATATATTGCAGACCGATTCTTACCAGATAAAGCTATTGATTTGATGGATGAGGCTGCTTCACGAGTACGACTCACGAGTTTTACCGCACCGCCAGATCTGAAATCACTTGAAGACGAAACTGAACGCTTGAAAAAAGAAAAAGAAGCGGCCGTTTCTAGCCAGGAATTTGAGAAAGCCGCACAAATACGCGATCAGGAACACAAGCTTCGGGCTGATCTTGCTGAACAACGTGAGGCATGGCAGAATAAGCGCTACAAAGAAAATGCCATGGTCACACCGGACGATATAGCTCAGATTGTAGCAAGTTGGACGGGGATACCTGTCAAAAAACTCGCTCAGGAAGAAAGTGAGCGCCTCCTACATTTAGAGGAGATTTTACATCAAAGGCTTATAGGCCAGGAGGATGCGGTTGCTGCAGTGGCTAGGGCGGTTCGCCGTGCTCGGGCAGGGTTAAAGGATCCGTTGCGTCCGATTGGTTCTTTCATCTTTCTTGGACCCACTGGGGTGGGGAAGACCGAGCTCGGCCGCGCGTTGGCAGAGGCGATGTTCGGAGATGAGAAGGCGCTGATTCGCATAGATATGTCGGAATACATGGAAAAACACGCAGTTTCAAGGCTTGTAGGAGCGCCTCCAGGATACATTGGGCATGATGAAGGTGGTCAATTAACGGAAGCGGTAAGGCGTAAACCTTATAGTGTAGTTCTGTTGGATGAAATCGAAAAGGCACACCCTGAAGTGTTTAATATTTTATTACAAGTGCTTGAGGATGGACGGCTGACGGATACCAAAGGCAGGACCGTTGATTTCAGGAATACCGTGATAATTATGACGTCTAATGTGGGATCTTCATTTCTTAGGAAGGAAGCGATGGGATTCGCAGCCAAAAAAGACGAAAAATTAGATTATAAGAATATGCGCGGACATGTTATGGAAGAACTAAAACGCACTTTCCGTCCAGAATTTTTAAACCGTATCGATGAGCTTGTAGTATTCCATGCCCTCCAAGAGGAACACTTAGAAAAAATCACAGAAATATTGATGAATCAGGTAAATGTGCGATTGCTTGAACATGGCTTGGAGCTTAAAGTTGAAAAAAGTGCCGTCGAACTAATTGCAAAAGAGGGAAATGATCCGATTTTTGGGGCACGTCCATTACGTCGTGCGATTCAACGCTTGATTGAAGATGCACTTTCTGAGAAGATATTAGAAGGGGCATTCAAAGCTGGGGACAAGATTGGTGTGGAAGCTGAGGATGGAAAAATGAAGTTCACTTTGTAGGGGCAATTTAAGATATTATAAGGATATTGTAGGGGCAATTCATGAATTGCCCTCCCACGGGAATTGCGAGAGAATGAGATGTTGAGGTGAATTATGGGAAACCGTAAATCAATGCGACTGAAAGAATATGATTATTCTCTGCCTGGATTCTATTTTGTGACAATATGTACTCATAAACAGAAATTCCTATTTGGTACCATCATAAATGGTGATTCAATCTTAAATCAGAACGGTTTAATAGCTCTAGAATATTTGTCACAGATACCATCACATTTTGATAACACAAGCATCGACTGTTTTATTGTCATGCCAAACCACATTCACTTTATAATTCAAATTACCGACGAAACCGTAGGGGCAATTCATGAATTGCCCCTACAACGTATGCACTGAAACTGAAACTGGGACTGAAATGGGGGGTTAGATGAAAGCTAAGGTGATTTATCGCTGTTCTAATTGCGGAGCAGAAAGTCCAAAATGGCTGGGAAAATGTCAAAGCTGTGAGGAATGGAATACATTTGAAGAGTTTGAAAATCAACCTAAATCTGCAACGTCATTGAGTAAGAGAAAGACTTCTCCGAAGAGGTTATCTGAGGTCTTAGCAGGCAACAGTGATAGGATCGTGACAAGTATTAGTGAATTTAACAGAGTTCTGGGTGGAGGCATCGTTAAAGATTCCATTATTATCTTGACAGCAAAACCCGGCGCGGGAAAATCAACCTTGCTTTTACAAGTAGCAGATGATGTTGCCAACAAAGGCTACAAGGTTTTATATGCTTCAGCAGAAGAGAGCGATAGTCAAATTAAGAGTAGGTCAGATCGAATTCTGAAGGGCAGCAACAGTAATATTTGGATTTATTCGGATACAAGTATGAACCATGTTCTGGACTCAATCGAGGAGCTCGACCCAGATTTGATTATTATCGACTCAATTCAAACATTTACCCTTGAAGAGCATAATTCCAGGCCTGGTTCACCGATCCAAACGATGGAGTGCGCCAACGAACTCTTAAAGATTGCGAAAAATAACAGCCGTCCCAGGGCTGTGATCATGGTTGGCCAAATGACGAAAGACGATGAAATTGCGGGACTTCGAGCTTTAGAGCATTTGGTCGACGCCGTGTTAATTCTCAATGGGGAAAATGGAGAAGAATTGAGGGCAGCGTGGTGTTCGAAGAATCGGTTCGGAAGCACCGGCGAAATCGGTTTCTTCTCGATGACGGAACAAGGGATGTTATCGATTGATAACCCGTCTGAATTCTTTATGACTCAAAGGGGAGAAGGGCAAAAGGTTTCAGGAAGTGCTTTGACTGTGATCAAAGAGGGGACACGTCCGATTATTGTAGAAATTGAAAGTCTCGTCTCCAAATCATTCACGCCCTATCCATCAAGAATTGCGGAGTGCTTGAGACGAGATCAGTTAAATACCTTGATATCTATTCTGGAACAACGAGGGAAGATTAACCTGTACGATAAAAATGTTGTCATTAAAACAACAGGAGGGCTTCAACTCAAAGAGCAATCCGTAAGCTTAGCCATTATCATGTGTATTGTTTCATCTGTGAAAGACAAAGCGATTCCCAATGATACTTTGTTTGTAGCGGATGTAGGGCTTACTGGTGAACTTAAGAAAGTTCCTTCTATAGAAGTGAGAATTCGGGAAATCGACAGAATGGGATTTAAACGTGTCTACATAGCAAAGAATGCTCTTAGGGATTCTTCAAGATTTAAAAATCTTCAAATCATCGAGCTTAACACTTTGTATGATGTCATTTTGGACTTAAATATGAAGAGTCCAAGTAAGATTGAAACCGAATTTCCAATGACGGAAGATAGTTTAAGATGAACTGTTAATTATTTAATTGCACAAAAAATGGCCTTAATATAAGGCCGTAGGTTGAAAAACTATTGCTTATTATTAGCGTCGTAAGTCGAAATCCCTAAGGCATCACTTGCGGGGCAATAACGAATTGCACCTGTTATGATAGGCACGAGTCCAATTATCCCCCACCAGCTTCTGTAGGATATACCTAAAAGAACAATTCCTACACCGATTACAATTCTTGTAATTTGCTCGGTTTTACCAATATTACATTTCATTTAAATCACCTCACAGCTATTTTGTCCAACATCGTAGAATATAACACCAAGGAGCGAACTTGCCCAACTAAAACAGATAATACTCCATATTCCTACAACATGATTCCTATTTATGGATAATAATTTCTTGCCAATTGGACAAATTAGTAATAATATTAAATAAAGAATAGAACTAAGCTTGATTTTAAGAGAAGGTAGTTATTCATAGTTGTTCTTGATTTCAAAAATCTTGGCAATTTCCTAGTAATACTATATTGTCACCGAGTTTCTTATTATTTCATTAAAGTGGATTAACCTTATACTTCTAAGCTTTTGTAGCATAGCCAATTGGAAGTTGAGGAAGGTGAGGAAGGTGATCTTATGAGGGACGATTTACTAGAGTTACTAAGTGCCGTTGAAACAAAACGCGACCAACTGAATAAATTTGCCTTATGTAGAGAGCTAACTTCTGAAGAAGTAGTTACATCTAGCCGTGAGTTGGACAAACTGTTAAATGAAGTATATTTGTTGATCAAACACAAAGGAACTAAATAAGTGGAGGTATGCTACAAAGTAGCCTGAATAATTTTCGGGCTACTTTGTATTTCAGGCGATATTGGCTTAAATTGTGAATTGTAAGGTTAACCCTTTATAGCATATGTAATTAGTGATATAATAAAATAGGTAAATAGTTATGATTGGAGGGGAGAATGTATGTCCTTTACCTACTTTATCAGCTCAGACACCATTGGCCATCAAGACCTAGAATTGGGGAAACGCCTGATGCATAGTTTCTTTTTGAAGCTCATGGAGGCGCCTGAGAAGCCGTCCCATATTCTTTTCCTAGAACAAGGAGTGCAGCTTTTGTTACCCGAATTTACCGGCATCGATGCCCTGAAAAGTTTAGCAGAGGAGTCGGGTGTCACTCTATTGGCCTGTGTGACTTGTTTGGATTATTACGGTATTAAGGATAAGCTTGAGGTTGGAAAGGTTTCCACGATGGTTGAGATTATCGCCATTATGCAGGAAAGTGATAAAGTTATACATATTTAAAAAGTTCTTGAATTTTAAGTAACGTGTAGAGTAAGAGGAGGATAAAAAGAATGGATAATAGAGAATTATGGACAGCCCTGGGCATGGATTTAGAGAAACACGATGAGTTTTTGGCCCCTGTACCCGCGATTTTTACGAGCCTATTTTTGGATCGGCCTAATCGCCCAAAAGGAATGGGATATTTTGATATGATAGTCGGAGATGTTCATGGTATTCGTGTACACGAACTCTATGCTATGAAAGAAGCAGGTGCTAAGGTTTTCTCGACCTTTTGTGTCTATGTTCCAGAGGAAATTGTCGTAGCGACGGGAAGTGCGAGCATCGGATTATGTGCTGGTGCCCAGTATACGGTCTCATCGGGGGAAAAGGTCTTGCCTCGTAACCTCTGTCCATTGATTAAGTCGACCATGGGTTTTAAACTAGATCGAATTTGCCCGTACTTTCAAGTTTCTGATTGGGTCATTGGAGAGACCACCTGTGATGGGAAGAAGAAGGCGTGGGAAATCCTCAATGAACATATTCCGACCTATGTGATGGACCTTCCACAAAAGAAAGACTCCAAAGATGCTCGTCTATGGGAAGAAGAAGTACGTGAGTTTGCCTCCTTCATTGAACGCGAGACCAAGGTGGATTTAACCGCGGAGAATCTTGCTCAGGGAATTCAGAAGATCAACACGAAACGCCAAGCGCTCCAAAGGTTAGCTAACTTAAGGAAACATAACCCTGCTCCTATTCACGGATTAGACGTTCTGCTGATTAATCAACTATCTTTCTTTGATGAGTCAGTTCGCTTCGCTGTTCAAGTCAATGCACTGTGTGATGAACTCGATTTGAGGGTTATTGAGGGGATCGGTGTCGTCCCCGTCGATGCACCAAGGATTCTTGTAACGGGAACTCCGCAACCACTTCCAGCCTGGAAGCTTCATGCCTTAATCGAACAAGCTGGAGCTGTCGTTGTTGGGGAAGAAACCTGCACTGGAGAACGCTATTACAAAGATATCACTGAGCCCGCCGATAATGTATCGGAAATGCTCGCCAATATTGCCAAGCGCCCTTTAAAGGTGAATTGTGCTTGCTTTACTCCAAATCAAGGACGCATGGAAGATATAACTCGTATGGCTGAAAACCTAAAGGCCGACGCCGTGATCGATTTTACCCTCCAGTTCTGTCAGCCTTATGGTGTAGAAAGTTATTTTGTGGGCAAAGAAATGGAAAAGCAAAAGATCCCCTTCCTACGACTGGAAAGTGATTTTTCCGAAGAAGATCAGGGGCAACTCTTGACTCGTATCGAGGCTTTAATAGAGATGATTCGCGCATGAAGCAAGCTGGCTTAGATCTCGGCTCGGTTAATACAAAGCTGGTCGTTTTAGAAAATGGGGAACGAATATATAGCCAAGTCATACCCTCCCGTTTTGATTCTGTACAAGCGGGTTTGACCCTATTAAAGACCTACGTCGAAGAGCACGGAGCAAAACCCGAAAAACTCGTAGTCACAGGCTATGGTCGAGTCAATTTTCCCGAAGGACGGGTGATCACAGAAATAACCTGTCAGTCTAGAGGGTGTCATGCCTATTTTCCAGATAATGCATACATTCTCGACCTAGGGGGACAAGATGCCAAGGTCATTAGGAAAAACGCTGGGGGAAAAGTTGTTCAGTTTATTATGAATGACAAGTGTGCAGCTGGGACCGGACGTTTTTTAGATGTTATCCTTAAGGGATTAGATCTAACGACAGAGGAACTGGCTTCAGCTGTAGAAGCTAAGCCAATGCCCATTAATTCCATGTGTACAGTGTTTGCCGAATCGGAAGTGATCACAATGCTTGCTAAAGGGATTCCCAAGCCTGAAGTCATTGCGGGCCTTTTTAAAAGTACGGCCAAACGTCTCGCTAATTTTGTTGAGTCAGTCGGGCATCCAGAAGGTTTGATTTTTACAGGGGGAGGCGCTCATTACAGTCTTCTGGTGAGCTTCCTCGAACAGGAGTTAAAGGGGCAGGTTGTGGTCCCGCAGGAACCTGAGTTAACTGCTGCCTTAGGTGCGGCATTGCTAGCGTAACAACTAAGAAGAGGCTACCAAATTTAAAATTCAATAAGTTCATTTGTTTACTTAAAAAATTACCAATTCATTGTTTACTAGTAAACAACGGTTGGTGATTTATACAGCTCCATGCTTTTTCTTTATTTGCAGGGTGAAATTCTCTTGAGAAAAAGCATGGAATGTATTATAATAACCTTAAAGAAGGAGTGATAATTAAATGGTAAAAATTACAGAAATTGCAGCCAAAAAGGTTATAGATGTACTAAAAGCCCAGAATAAAGAAAATGCTTTTCTGCGTCTATATCTGGTAGGTATGGGTTGTGGTGGACCGAATTTCGGCATGACTTTGGAGGAATCAAAAACAGAGGACGATATTCTTGATGAAGAATACGGCGTCTCTATACTCACGGACATAAAACTGTCAACTCAGCTAGAGGGAGCCACTATCGACTATATTGAGTCCGATGATGGGGGAGGTTTTGAAATACGTACGGCAAAGCCCGACAATGGTGATAGCTGTGGCGGAGGGTGCGGTGGTTGCGGCGGAAGTTGCTAATATATAGGGGGGCGGGCTCGATTCGGGCGTCCTTTTATAATTGCTTAATTGGCTATATTGGTATTGGAGTTTCCAACACTTAATGATAAAATGGGACAAGGGGTGAGCATAAAAATGAGCGAAGAGAGTACAATTCACCAATGCCAAATGCCAAATTGTGGATATATCTACAACTCGGAAAGAGGCTGCAAAAAAAGCAAAATACCGAAGGATGTTTCCTTTGAGGAGTTGCCAGATACTTGGAGATGTCCATTATGTGGTGCGAACAAAACAATGTTTAAACCCATGTAAGGGATGTTTGTTTGATCTTTCAGTGCCAGAAGGTACTCGTTATTAAAAACGGGTACCTTTTGATATGTCGGACAATTCACGAGTGAGTCAAGTTTGGATGAATTCGAGAGATTCGGCTAGTTTATCGGCGATCGCTTTTCTAATTCGAAATGTAGATCATAACATTGAGATGAATTAATGCTATAATTATTAAACATGGCTGTGCCTTGGTAGAACTCTACGAATAGAAGGGCGAAGGACTGGGATGATCGATAAACTCTTGAACATGTTGGATAAATTTGATATCAAACGGGCAACGGAGCTTGTCAATAACAAAATATCTGCTACTGGTGATTTGTCTTATTCTGTGGAAGCCTTGATTTTGCCAGAATATAAACATGTCAAAACACCACTGCCAGTAATAGAATTTCTCGAAACTATCAAGGGAAAGCCTCTCCAAGAGTCAGATTTTCAGAGAGATAATTTAAAGTTTTGCAAGGATTCTTTAGCCTATTCTAAGCGTCAGGAGACACCGGGGAAACCAGTAAAACAGGTTTTTCTCAATACTCACGAGCCATTGTTTGACACTCTGAATAAGGCCCAAAAGGAATGGTATTTCTACTGGAGAAAAGAAGTACTGAGTGGTAACTACTTAAATGCAGGCTCTGGTTATGTCTTTATTTTTGTCTATGAACTTTTAAATTACACATTTAACGATAATGCAGCTTTTAATTTAAGCATGTTAGATCGGATCTTCCATAATTATCAGGATAAGCATTATAGTTTGGATCACTTTCTGCCGCGCTGGATATGTGACTTTTGCTATGAGTTAGAGGAATATGAACTTGAAAAGAAGTGGTACACTAAGATACGGAACTATGAGTCTTCCGACTATGAGACCCTCAAACAATTCGAGAACAAATTAGAGACGGTATCTATTACCTTTTGGAAACGGTTTATCAGATATAATAAAACAGCTTTCTTTAAAACAAATAGAAATTTTATTTATAAAGTATTCAAAACTTCGCTTGCACTTTTAGAGAGAGAGTATCAAATGCAAGGGGAAAATCTCGTAGAAACGTGGATGCCGCTCGAAGAAAAGCTTAGTTTTGAACGTCAACTATTCTCAAATGCAGTCATTGCTCGCAAGGTTCAGAATAAACTTGAAGCCAAGCGGTTTCCAACGTTAAAAATGAGAACAGATCTTTCAGCTTTATTTGTCCTAGCCAAAAACATCACTAAAATTAAGGGCGGAGAAAAGCGACAATTAAGCGTCGATGAAACCCTCTTCCCAAAGGGGTTCAAAGATGCACTCCTAGAGTTATCTATGGATAAAGGGCAGTCCTCACTTTTGTCTGGAAGTCGCTTTGTCAAAGCTCGGAATAAAGGCTCTGCGGGCTTGGGTAGTTCTATCCCAGAACCTCCCGAAACTCAAGGACAAGACGTTGCGCTTATCCCTCTTATCGAGTTTGATTTAGAGCGAATTGATACGCTGGATAAGGAAAGCAAGGAGTTGCTAGAGATTTTTGCTCTGAGATATGATGATGAGGAAGAAGTTGAGCATCAAGATATATCGGATGGAGAAAAAGGGAATGATTCTCTTGAGAAACCGCAAATATTAGCGCAAAAGATAAAATCGGAGAGTGATCAAGAAAACGAGGATCTTGAATTGTTCATAGACGAGCTTAGTAAGCTAGAGCGCGATTTTCTCCTGGGGTTCAAGGATCTTATAAGGCGCAAGCAAGAGGGGATTAACTGCCTCAAAACTCAGGGGATCATGCTAGGGGTCTTTATAAGCACCCTCAACGAGAAGTCGTTGGACTACTTAGGGGACAACCTCATTGAACAAGAGAGAGACGTATTAAGGTTTAATGAAGATTTCAAGCAAGTGCTTCAAAGACTTGGCGAGGAGGAATAGATTCGTGGCAGGAAAACTTCGGAAAAAAGATTCGACAGCAATTCTAAACTCGCTTTATGGTGGAGTTGTTCCCAATAGAGGTTTGGAACATATTATGGTCGGTCGCAAAGAAGAGGCTACTCAAATCCTGAAAGATTTAGAGACGGTGAAGGACGGGGCCTCGTTGATCAAATTTATTATAGGACCCTTTGGTTCGGGTAAAACGTTTCTGCAGGCTTTAATACAACAAGTCGCCTTCAGCGAAAAGTTTGTAGTAGGCAAGGTGGATTTTGATGCCAATCGCAGACTGTACGGCTCCGAGGGTAAGGCGGTAGCTACTTATTCCGAAATGATGAAAAATCTATCGGTCGCTACTTGTCCTGATGGAAATGCTTTGCCGATGATTTTGGATCAATGGATCAGTGACGTACAGACCAAAACCATGCAAGAAAAAGGGTACGGGTCTGTAGCGTATGATAATCCGAAATTTATTATTGATGTAGAACAAGAGATTGCAGAGACCGCCAATAAAATGGATCGACTCGTGGGCGGTTTTGATTTTGTAAGAGTCCTGATGCAATATTTTAAAGGCTTTGTAGAAGATAACAATTCTCTTCAGCGTAGCGCACTACGGTGGTTGCGGGGAGAATACTCGACCAAAACTGAGGCCAGAGGGGATCTAGGAGTCAGAGCTATTATTGATGATACTAATTTTTATGATTATATTAAGGTCATTGCTCAGTTCGTACGCCAAATCGGGTATTCTGGCTTGGTTGTCAATTTTGATGAGGCCATTAACCTTTATAAAATAGCCCATCCACAATCTAGGGACAAGAACTACGAAACGATTCTCAAAATTTTTAACGATACGCTACAAGGCAATATCTCAGGGCTGTACATCATTTTTAGTGGCACCCCTGAATTTCTCGAAGACGAACGGAGAGGGCTGTATAGTTATGAAGCCATTAAACGAAGACTGGTTCTGAACAAGTTTGAAAGTAATGAGTTCAGGGACTTATCTCAACCCGTCATTAAGCTCACCCCTCTTAAACAAGAGGAGTTGTACCTCTTACTTAAGCACCTGGTGGAAATCCATGCATTGCATTATGATTATGAACCCAAGGTGAATGGAGAGGAAATCCGTTCGTTTATCATTCGGGAATATTCTAGACCTGGGGCTCAAGATAATTTGACGACAAGTGATATCATACGAAACTTCATTGGTGGGTTGAATATTTTGCAGCAGAATCCAGGGTTTGACCGGACGAAGATCTTTGGGGAACAGGAGAACGCGAAAGCCCTTCCTCCTAAAAATGCGACAGCAGGTCGGTTTAGTTCAACGAAGATTTAAGTGTAGGGGCAATGGAGGGATATTCGTGGATACCTTTAAGCTTTTATCAGAGAAAATGCAACAACGGATATGGGCAATGAAATGGGAGCGTTTCACCTCCGTTCAGGATCAAACGATCCCGCTGATCATGCAGACGGAATCAGATATTATAGTTTCTGCAAATACAGCTTCGGGAAAAACCGAAGCTGTGTTTCTACCTATTATCACCAAGATAGAAGATTGTGCTCAGGCGGAGCTGAAGGTGCTCTATATATCTCCCCTCAAAGCACTGATCAATAACCAATTTGAACGGATTGAACGCTTATGCCAAAACAGTGAAATTAAGATCTATCGTTGGCATGGGGATGTCAGCCAAAGTCAAAAGAATAAACTGCTTAAAAACCCCTCAGGAATTCTTCAGATTACGCCTGAGTCTATAGAGAGTTTGTTTATTAACAAGACTGGTAATTTAAAGTCCCTGTTCCAAGGGATAGAATTCATCGTTATTGATGAAATCCACTCGTTTCTAGATTCTCAGCGTGGGGCGCAACTTCGTTCCTTGATATCGAGGCTGCATTCGTATACACGGGTTCGCCCCCGTATCATAGGTCTTTCTGCAACCATCAGAAATTTTGACCTAATTAAACAATGGGTTGATCCTAATCAGCCCGAAGCGGTTGTAGTGGTTGAGGCTTCAGACGGGGATAAGGAACTTCAGTATTCCTTATTGCATTTTCCAGCTCAAAAGGATGGCAAAGTGCCCTTCGAGCTTTTAGAAGACCTCAGAGAGGTGACTCGAGACCATCAATCACTCATCTTTTGTAATAGTCGTGGCACAGTCGAAGAAACGACGGTCATGCTTAATCGTTTGGCGGAAAAGGAGGGAATCAAAGAAGGGTACTTTGCTTATCACTCCTCGATCGACAAAGCAGAAAGAGAGTATGTTGAGAAAAGGTTGGCAACCTCAAAGACTCCCCAAAGTATTGTCTGTACTAGCTCACTCGAACTCGGCATTGATATAGGGGCGCTCGATCTTGTCTGTCAACTGGATACCACCTTTACAGTTTCCTCTCTCAAGCAACGTATTGGACGTTCTGGCAGAAAGCAAGAGGAGGCTCAGATCCTTCAGATGTATACGACCCGTGAAGACAGCCTGGTACAGTCCATTGCCGTCATGAAGCTCTTGCTTGAAGGCTGGATTGAGCCTGCTGTGGGTTATCCTGCTCCCTTTGATATTGCCTTCCACCAAATCATCTCTCTTTGTCAGGAGTATAATGGTATAACTTGGAGCAGCCTCCTTCATACTCTCGAAAAAAATGCCACCTTTAATAAACTTCCCAAGAAGGACATGGTAAGCCTAATTGAGCATATGGTAAGTACAGAGATGTTGGAGGTGGTTCCTGGACGCAATGAGTATATTGTGGGCCTCGAGGGAGAGAAATTACTAAGAGGAAGAGATTTTTACTCGGTCTTCATGGCGGCCCTATATTATGATGTGTACTGTGGCATGCGCAAGATCGGGCAACTCGATAGGGGGGTAAGGTTTGAGATTGGAGATAACGTCATCTTAGCGGGGAAATTGTGGACGATTAAGGATGTGGACACTAAAAAGAGTAAGATTTTTGTCAACGCTGCTGTAAATGCCAAAAAACCAAAGTATCTGAGTGATCCAGGTAAAATCAATCGTAAAATCGCAGAAACCATGTTTGAGGTTTTGTGTTCAGAAGAGCAATTTCAATATCTTGATGCCAATGCAACCGAGTGTCTTACGGGTACAAGGCAAAAGTATTCCTCATATCATATATCTTCAAATGAGCGTGTCGCTTGGGAGGTGCGTGAAGGCCTGGTATTCGAGCCTTATGTTGGAACTGTGATCTGCAATACACTGATTTGGCTGCTGAGAGCTGTATCTGGGTTAGATATCAAGCGCAGGCCGAGTCAAATAGAACGTATTGTTTTACCGAGGGATGTCGACTTTGCATACCTTATCGACAAGATCCAAAGGCGAGAGTGGAAGGACGCCGATCTTATTTTGTTTATCCGGGAAAATGAGTGGTTGATAACAAAATACTCACCCTTTTTGACAGAGGAGTTGCAACAAAAAATGCATTTCATGAGCGAACTTGATATTAAGGGAACCTTAGACTATCTACAAAATACTCGAATTTTAATAATTTCCTTAATTGGATAAAAATATAAATTAATAGCATTGTTGGATAAGTGGTATAATATAAAAGCTCCTGCAATGCAGGAGCTAAACCCTTAATTATAAACATATATGGAAAGGACTTACGTCAAGTTGAAAATCGTTAAAGTCTGAAGTTTCTTGTTTTCTTGATCAAGGACATCCGTCAGCGAGATGTCTAAGGCATTGGACAGAGCCGCTATGTAAAACAGTTGCTTGCCTAACTCTGCTTCTATGATATCTCGGCAGTTATCGCAAATAATGCCTTCGAGTTGGCTGTTCAAGAGTTCCTTTAAATCAGCGAGGCTGGCATCTGGCGGTATAGGTTTCTTATGCGCATTGATTGCATGGCAACCGCAACTAGTCACCGATTTAACAACGGCACGGTTAACACGCGCAGACGTTTCTTGTCCTTTAGACAAGATATCCAAAATACTCTGATGACGGATTAACAGAGACTTTACAGTGCTTTGGAATTGGTCAGTGAGTTGTTCCATATGTGCTGTCCTCACTCCTTTCTGCCTTCTCTATTATAACGAGACGGCTAGGCTATTGTCAATTTTCAATAGGATTAAGGGATAAAAAGGGAAATTGACAGCCTTAAGACTTGTATGATATAATTTTAAAATTTTGACCCGGGCTTTGTTCCTTGCTATAATAAGATATAAGGGGGTGGCTAAATGTTTAAAGTTGGTGACAAAGTTGTTTATCCGATGCATGGTGCCGGTATTATTGAATCGATTGAGGAGCGTGAGGTCCTCGGAGAAAAGCACCAATATTATGTCATGCATCTACCAGTAGGGAATATGAAATTATTTATTCCCTTAAACAATGTGGAGAACTTGGGTTTAAGGCAAGTGATTTCACCTACCATGGTTAAAGATGTGTTAGAAGTACTAAGAACAAAGGACACGGCAGCTACATTAGCTTGGAATCGGCGCTATCGTGCGAACTTGGAAAAGATCAAGAGTGGTAATATTTTTGAAGTTGCCAATGTTGTGCGCAGCCTCGCTCAAAGGGATAATGAAAAAGGCCTTTCTACTGGAGAAAAAAAGATGTACGAAAACGCCTGCCAAATCTTGATTAGTGAACTCGTGTTGACAGAGGGTTCAGAAGAGGCAGATGTCAGACAATGGCTTGTCAAGGCTTTAGTTTTAGCGTAGCAGCCATAATTTTATAAGAATGTTTATGTATAGACGTTGGCCTTCTAGTTGCACTTAAGCACAAGAAGACATATACTTTCTGTTATGTAAACAAAGAAAGTCCTATTAAAAGTCCCAAGAGATACTTAATCACCCTTTACTTGAAATTATATACTAATTTAAAGTATAATTGGAAAGACTTTTAGTCACAATAGGTAAAAAGGAGGTGAAATGATGATTCGCAACTTAATACGCGGGATCATCACTCTGTTAGTGGGGGCGTTAGGCTTTTATCTTAGTTATTTATTTTTACGCCTCAATCTTTTACAATCGCTAGGATGGAACTTTTCTCCGGTCTGGACCTATGCCGCTATGGTTTCGTTATTTGCTGCTTTTGGATTTTTAATTGCTCCAGTTAGTATTCGTTCTTTTCTATCGTTAATGGGATGGATAGATTCACGTTTAACCCGGGTCCCAACACATGATCTTATGAGTGGAGCTGTTGGGGGAATTATAGGACTTATTATTTCAAGCTTATTTAGTAATTCATTTCGCGACATACAATTCTTCGGACCAATTTTGGCGGTCTTACTAAGCATTTTATTGGGTTATTTGGGCTTGACAATTGGAATGAAGCGGAAAGAGGATGTCATGGGCTTTCTCAGCTTCTTACCTAAATTTCGGGGAGATAAGGCAGACAAAGCAGATAAAAATAAGGACAGTAAGGCAGACCACCCTATTGAGCGGGTGAATTATAAAATTCTTGATACCAGTGTAATTATTGATGGGCGGATTGCAGACATCGTCAAAACTGGATTTGTGGAAGGGGTATTACTTATCCCGGGGTTCGTCCTAGAGGAGCTTCGACATATCGCAGATTCTTCAGATTTGCTCAAACGAAATCGAGGGCGTAGAGGCCTGGATATACTCAATCAGATTTCTAAGGAAACGGCGATCAAAGTTCATATTCATGAACAAGACTTTGACGATATCAATGAAGTTGACAGTAAACTAGTGCGCTTGGGGCAAGTTTTAGGTTCGCCCCTTTTAACGAATGATTATAATCTCAACAAAGTGGCTGAGCTTCAAGGGGTTAAGGTATTAAACATCAATGAATTGGCCAATGCCCTTAAACCAATTGTTTTGCCTGGTGAAGAGATGTTAGTTCAAGTGATGAAAGAAGGAAAAGAGCCAGGCCAGGGCGTAGCCTATCTCGATGACGGTACTATGATTGTAGTGGACACGGGACGGCGCTTCATGGGACAAAATGTCACAGTATTAGTAACGAGCGTTCTCCAAACCGCAGCTGGACGAATGATTTTCGCCAAGCCAAAAAGTGTTCTTGAAAAAAAGCCGATGGGCCTTCGTACAATTGATGAGGTGAATGCGATTGGCTGAGATCGGGATTGTTATCCCCGCAGCAGGTCAAGGCAAACGGATGGGGGCCGGGTACAACAAGCAATTTTTGTCATTACGGGGACAACCTATCTTGGCCCATACGGTTAAACTCTTCGAAGAATCTAGTTATGTTTCAGAAATTGTTATTGTAGGGGCGGAAAGCGATCTTCTTCTTATTAAAGAACTTGTCAATCACCATAAGTTCCTGAAAGTTGTTGCGATAATCCAGGGGGGCGCACAACGCCAAGATTCCGTCCGTACAGGGGTTCAAGCTCTAAGTTCCACTATCCAACGGGTAGTGGTTCATGATGGGGCGAGGCCCCTTTTGACATTGCAAGCATTTCATCGATTTTTAGAAGAGACTGAAGAGTTCTCCGCTGCAATTATGGGCATCCAGCTAAAGGATACTGTAAAGAGGGTGGATATTTCTGGTAAGGTGCTTGAAACTCCACCACGCGAAGGGTTACGCGCCGTCCAAACACCTCAAATCTTTGACCGAGGGATATTAGAGGAAGCGCATCATAAGGCGTCAGCACTCGGATACTATGGCACGGACGATGCCGCTTTGCTGGAGTGGATGGGGTATCCAGTCCAGATGGTTGAAGGCTCACAGGAGAATATCAAGGTGACTACACCCGATGATTTGTGGTTAGCCGAACGAATTCTTGCGATGCGCGAGGTGATGCTCGAGGCTCGAGCAGTTGAGAGACAAGAGGCGCGAAAGACTGGAGCGTGACAGGGGCTTCGGGGAAGACAGAGGAAGACAGAGGGACGGTTCTCCTGTCTAACCCTCCAAGTCAGGGTTAGACAAGTAGACAAGGGGACGGTTCTCCTGTCTATATTTTCAAGTTAGACAGGAGAACCGTCCCCTTGTCTTCGCTTGTCTTCTGAATAGACAAGCAAGGGGCGGAGGACATATGGGGCAGGCAGACAAGAGAACCGTCCCCCTGTCTGCGAACCACGATCTACGAACCACGAACATCGAAAGTGGGTGTTACTTATTAAAGTTGGAATAGGTTATGATGTACATGCCTTGGTTGAGGGGCGACCTCTGATTCTAGGAGGGGTGGAAGTCCCCTATGACCGAGGTTTGCTTGGACACTCGGATGCGGATGTTCTGATTCATGCGATTATGGATGCCCTTTTAGGTGCTTTGGCCTTAGGGGATATCGGTGCTCATTTTCCAGATCATGATCCCCAGTATCAGGGTATCTCCAGTATTAATTTATTGGAACAGGTCGTAAAGCTCATCCAAGAAAAGGGCTATTGCATCGGAAACGTTGACAGTATCATTGTGGCACAGCGCCCTAAAATGGCCCCTTACATAACGGAAATGAGGATGAATTTGGCTAAGGCGTTGAAAGTTGAGGAATCCTGTGTTTCGGTAAAGGCAACAACCACGGAACGCCTTGGATTTGAAGGGCGAGAGGAAGGCATCAGTTCTCAAGCCATTGTGAGTTTACAAAAGATTTGAGAGCTAGTAGAAATAGTATCGGAGGATTAGAAATGAGTAAAGAGATTCGGACGAGATTTGCCCCGAGTCCAACGGGTTATATGCACATTGGAAATTTGAGGACTGCAATATACGAGTATTTAATAGCTAAGATTCAAAAGGGAACATTTATATTAAGGATTGAAGATACCGACCAGGAACGTTATGTTGATGGTGCAAGGGAGGTCATTTACGAAACGCTTCGGTCTGTAAATCTGAATTATGATGAAGGGCCAGATATCGGTGGACCATTTGGCCCCTACGTGCAAAGTGAAAGAAAAGCAATTTATATAGAATACGCTAAAAAACTTGTCGAGCTGGGGGGGGCCTATTACTGCTTTTGCTCAAAGGAACGCTTAGACCAGCTTAGAAAAGGCTCTGAATCTCAGGGCGGAGTATTTGAGTATGACGGGTTTTGTGAAATGCTTACCAACAAAGAAGTTGAGAGTCGACTTCAAAACAACGAGGCATATGTAATCCGACAAAAGGTCCCTAAAACCGGATCCACTTCCTTTGAGGATCTGGTATTTGGAACAATCACGGTAGAAAACGAAACGCTGTCTGACGGTATTTTGTTGAAAGCGGATGGGATGCCCACCTATAATTTTGCGAATGTTATTGATGACCATCTTATGGAAATCACTCACGTAGTAAGAGGGTCTGAATATTTGTCCTCTACTCCAAAGTATAATCTGATTTATCAATCCTTTGGGTGGGATATTCCTTCTTATCTACACGTGGCTCCAATTATGAAGACGGCAGAAAAGAAGCTGAGTAAACGAGAGGGAGATGCCTCATTTCAAGATCTTATAGAAAAGGGGTTTCTCAAAGAGGCGATTATCAATTATATTGTCTTATTGGGTTGGAGTCCGAGCACCAATGAAGAGTTCTTTACGTTAAGTGAACTAACTGAGCAGTTTTCAATCAAAGGATTAAGTAAATCGCCGGCTATTTTTGATATTAATAAATTAAAATGGATGAATGGTGAGTATCTTCGTCGTATGAGTACGGAGGATTTCCACAAAGTGGCGGTTCCATATTATACTGAACTAGGTAGGTGTGGAATTGACCTGAAAAAGGTTAGTGTACTTCTCCAGCCTCGCACGGAAATTTTATTAGAAATACCTGAGAAAATAGATTTCTTAGCGGAATTGCCTAGTTATGACCCTCAGCTGTATCTGAATAAAAAAATGAAAACGGACTTAATGATTGCTTTAAGCAATTTAAATGCAGCGAAGGAAGAACTTTTATTATTAAGTCAATGGGAACATGATGAGATTGAGGGATGTCTGACCACTTTAGCTGCGACGTTAGGGGTGAAAAACGGCCAGGTATTATGGCCTGTTAGAATTGCACTTTCTGGAAAAGCTTCAACTCCTGGGGGCGCTGTAGAGCTGGCGGAACTCTTGGGTAAGGATGAAACCTTGCATCGTCTTGGAGTTGGTATTATGAAATTGGGGTGACCTGATAAGAATATACACCGTAATGTTGACAGTGTTTTGAACTGTGGTCTATAATAATCACAATTCATATTGATAAGGCGATGATGAGAAAGAGTACAAAGAGGATTTGCAACAAGCGAAGATGGGATAGTGGAAGCCATTTGCAAGGAACTTTTGGAAGTGCGTCTCGGAGTTGATTGGAAGAAAATAAAAGTATTCCAATCCGTTTTGACTGCGTTAAAGTTTTAAGCTGGAACGATGTATCGTTCAAACAGAGTGGAACCGCGGAATCTTTCGTCTCTGACGAAGGGCTCCGCTTTTTGTATTTTTTTATAAGAAAATTTCGGTGGATACGGGGTGAGTAAATGTTTTTCCCACAATTAAGGCGCGATGTGCAAGTCATTTTTGAGCGAGATCCTGCAGCAAAAAGTATTTTGGAGGTCATATTTTGTTATCCTGGGTTTCATGCCGTACTTTTTCACAGAGTGGCACATTGGATGTATCTGCACAAAATGGTGCTTATACCACGTATGATCTCTCAGCTCTCTCGATTCCTTACAGGGATTGAGATCCATCCTGGTGCAAAGATCGGACAAGGGTTTTTTATTGATCATGGAACAGGTGTGGTCATCGGTGAAACTGCAGAAGTTGGAGACAATGTTACTATCTACCAAGGGGCCACACTGGGTGGAACCGGTAAAGAAAAAGGTAAACGGCATCCGACCATTGGGAATAATGTTGTGATTGGAGCGGGCGCGAAAATCTTAGGCTCTTTTAAAGTTGGAGATAATGTAAAAATTGGAGCTGGGTCGGTTGTTAATAAACCAGTCCCCAGTGACACAACTGTAGTAGGCGTTCCAGGCAGGATTGTTCTTCACCACGGAGTCCCGATCAACGACTCTGATCTAAGACATGATGACCTTCCGGATCCAGTGAATGAGATGTTAAAATGCTTAATGCATCGTGTGGAATATTTGGAACAACGCCTAATTAAAGAGGAGAGTGGATACAATGTCTTTGAAATTATACAACACCATGACTCGACAAAAAGAACAGTTCCAGCCAAGGGAGAGCGGGAAGGTTGCGATGTACGTATGCGGTCCGACGACCTATAACTTTATTCATGTGGGAAATGCGCGGATGTTTGTCGTATTCGACATGATTAGACGCTATTTTATGTATAAAGGATATGATGTCAATTACGTACAGAATTTTACAGATGTGGATGATAAAATTATTAAACGGGGAAACGAAGAAGGGATGGAGCCGTTGGCTTTAGGCCAAAAATATATTGAGGAATATTTTAAAGATGCAACAGCTCTCAACATACTACCCGCTACCGTACACCCTAAGGCTACGGAACATATTCCGGAGATGATTGAGATTATTCAGGGGCTTATTAGTTCAGGGCTAGGGTACGAAGTGGATGGAGATGTTTATTTCGCAGTGGATAATTTTCCTAACTATGGGAAGCTATCAGGCAGGACACTCGATGACATGAAGGCCGGGGCTAGGGTTGAGGTGGACGAACGCAAACATCATCCGATGGATTTTGCTCTTTGGAAAAATGCCAAACCAGGGGAGCCCTCCTGGAAAAGTCCATGGGGTAAGGGACGTCCGGGTTGGCACATCGAATGCACCGCCATGTCGTTAAAATATCTGGGGGCAGGCTTTGATATTCACGGTGGCGGTGGAGACCTTGTTTTTCCTCACCATGAAAATGAGATTGCCCAAACGGAAGGGTATTTAAAAGGAGAGACCTTTGCCCATTATTGGATGCACAACGCATTTCTGACCATCAATCAAGAAAAGATGTCCAAGTCCTTGGGCAATTTCTTTACAACGCGGGAGTTACTTGAGAAATCTGCAGGGGAAGTCATCCGTTTTTATTTACTGGGCACTCATTATCGCAGTCCCTTGGATTTCGATGATCAGAACTTGGTTATGGCTCAAAAAGGGCTCGAACGTCTGCAGACTAGTATCCGTTTAGCACAGCAAGCGTTGGAGCGGGAAGGGTCTTCTCATAATGAACGGATTGAGGCAGAATTGTTTAAGGCGGCCATCGATGCTCGTGAGGCCTTTGAAAAAGCTATGGATGATGACTTTAATTCAGCTCTTGCTTATGCAGCGCTCTTTGAATTAGCCAAAACAATGAATGGGTGTGTCCAGGAAAATCCTGCCCCTTCTAAAGGATTAGAGGAAGCCCAAAAGACCCTCTTAGAACTTGGAGGGGTGCTCGGCTTTGACCTGCTTCATCCGGCTCGTCTTCATATCGAAAACGATGAAATGCTCAGCCAGGTAATGGAGGTAATCTTACAGATCCGTTCACGGACACGTCTGAAAAAAGATTGGGAAATGGCGGATTTTATTCGCGATGCGCTAAAAGAAAAAGGCGTAATTATTGAAGATACTCCGCAAGGGGCGAGATGGCAAATTAAAAAGTAGTTGAGGTGGGGTCTGTATGCGAAATTGGCAGGAAATGAATGCCTTAACACTTGCTTATTTGGGAGATGCGGTCTATGAACTATGGGCCCGTACACATATGCTGGAGTTGGGGTATGAAAAGGTAAAGGAACTCCACAAACAATCAGTGAGCTATGTTCGTGCTAGTACCCAGGCCGTGATTCTACGTGCCCTTTTACCCGAACTTAACGAGGTGGAACAACAAGTAGTTTTGCGCGGCCGAAATGCCAAAGGAGGGCATCCCAAGAACGTTGATGTTGTCACTTACCGGCATGCGACGGCTTTCGAAAGTTTAGTGGGCTTTTGGCACTTAAATCAGCAAAACGCTCGCATGCAATGGGCGTTCGATCAAGTAGATGGCATAATTCTGGGGGAGTCAGTGAAGGAATCGAAGGTAAGAGGGGAGAGAGAAACAAAACTATGCGAGTGGAACTTATTCAGCATACCCCTGATCCAGAAAAAGTAGTTGCCGCCGCCGCCCGCTTATGTTACTCTTCGGATCCAGTCCCAGATTTATGGGAATGTCTTGATGATGAAGTGGTGGCAAGTTTTGTCCGTAAATTGAGGGAGATGGGTCATCTTTCCCCTTTTGAGCATGTGAGTTTTCAGTTTTCAATAGATGGTGTCTCAAGAGCCTTATCCCACCAGCTCGTCCGCCACCGAATAGCGAGTTATTCTCAGCGTTCCCAACGTTATGTTGAAGAAAAAGGGTTTCAGTTTGTCGTTCCACCGAGCGTAAAGCGAAGTCCTGAGGCGTTAGAACGTTTTGAGAGGGTGATGGCCCGCCTTCAAGAAGACTATCAAGAGCTCTTGAATAGTGTGCCGGCAGAAGATGCCAGATATGTTTTACCAAATGCCTGCACAACATCTTTGATGGCTACGTTTAATGTCAGATCATTACTGAATTTTTTTGAGCACCGTACTTGTATAAGGGCTCAGTGGGAGATCCGATTTTTAGCGGAAAAGATGTTGGAGTTAGTTCGAGTTGTAGCTCCTAATCTTTTTAGCGAAGCTGGCCCGACATGCATGACGCAGGGTATCTGTCGTCAGGGCAAGTATAGTTGTGGGAGATTGAAAGGCATAGAAGGAAAGAAGTGAACGATGAGTTGAGCGACATAAACGATGAAATGGTCTTCGGGAAAAATCCCGTATTGGAGCTGTTAAAAAGCGGGAAACCTGTTAACAAGGTACTCTTTGTAACGGAAGGACCAAGTGGACGAAATCAAGAAATCATTTCGTTATTGCATGAACGGAGCATACCTTATCAATTTGTGGATCGTCAGTCCCTTGACCGTTTAACTAACCGTGAGCGCCATCAGGGAATGCTTGCCTATATTGCAGCGCGGGAGTATGCTAGTGTAGAGGACATGTTCGCCTTAGCTGAGGAGAGGCAAGAAGCCCCTTTTATTTTAATGCTAGATGAGATTGAAGACCCTCATAATTTGGGAGCGTTGCTGAGGACCGTAGACGCGGTCGGAGCCCATGGCGTGATAATTCCCAAAAGGCGCAGTGTTACATTGACAGGGACAGTAGCCAAAACCTCTGCTGGAGCTGTAGAACATGTGCTGGTAGCACGAGTGAGTAATCTAGTACAAACGTTACAGGAACTAAAGAAGAAGGGTTGCTGGGTGTCTGGGGCTGAGGCAGGAGGAAAAATAGCTTTTGAAGCAGACCTTACCGGTTCTCGCGTCATTGTCATTGGTAGCGAAGGAAAAGGCATAAGCCGTTTGCTTCGAGAAAATTGTGATGAGCTTGTCAGTCTACCAATGAGGGGGAAAGTCAGTTCGCTAAACGCTAGCGTTGCTGGATCTGTCATGCTTTATGAAGTTCTTCGGCAGAGAACCGACAGAACAACCAAAACTTCGCCTTGACGCTTTTCTTTAGGGTCGAGTATAATAAGAATGTTCTCGTGGACAAGGGCGAGCGAGATTTGCGTCTGCTTCATGACGACATTAGGGGGTATCAACTTGACTCTTCAAGCCCAACCAGAGCTACTGGAGTGCCAAAGCATCGATGTGATAGTGGATGAACAGGTGGTTGAGCTTGCCAAGAAAGGCGACGCTACAGCACTAGAGTACCTAATTAACAAATATAAAAATTTCGTTAGAGCCAAAGCTCGTTCATATTTTCTCATTGGAGCCGATCGTGAAGATATTATCCAAGAGGGTATGATTGGCCTTTATAAGGCTATTCGGGATTTTCGTGGCGACAAACTTTCTTCCTTTCGAGCTTTTGCCGAACTATGCATTACTCGCCAAATTATTACGGCGATCAAAACGGCGACTCGACAGAAACACATTCCGCTTAACTCGTATGTTTCCTTGAATAAACCCATCTACGACGAAGATTCGGATCGTACTCTACTTGATGTAATCTCGGGAACCCGAATTACAGATCCTGAAGAACTTATGATCAGCCGGGAAGAATTCGACGATATTGAGGAAAAAATGGGCGAGATCCTCAGCTCTCTCGAATGGAAAGTACTGATGTCTTACCTAGAAGGTAAATCCTATCAGGAGATTGCAGTTGACCTGAGGCGACATGTAAAATCGATCGACAATGCATTGCAAAGGGTTAAAAGAAAGCTTGAGCGCTATTTAGAGCGCCGTGATGGATAATTTTACATATGTTATCGCAAATAAAACGCTTGCATTAGGCAATGAGAAATGTTAAACTACACAAGTGCCTAGCGAAGATACGCAGAATGAGGCACTTGAGAAATGCCGACGTAGCTCAATTGGTAGAGCAACTGATTTGTAATCAGTAGGTTGCGGGTTCGAGTCCCATCGTTGGCTCCATCATCGGACAACTGAATTATCTACATCGCGGGGTGGAGCAGTGGTAGCTCGTCGGGCTCATAACCCGAAGGTCGTCGGTTCAAATCCGGCCCCCGCAACCAAGTGCGATCAGACAGCGAAGCTGTCTTTTTTATACTAGCCAGAAAGTATAACTTTCAGTTATATACTTTCTGGGAGCATAAGTGCAACTAAGGCGATCGCCGGCGCCTGAAGGCTTGGCGCTAGCCAAGTTTTCTTTATACTAGTCAGAAGTGTCCCTAGTCGCCATGACTGGCGTATAAGCGCAACTTGGCTAACACTAGCCGAGTTTTGTTTATCATAAGAGTAATTCTTGACATGGAAATTATCTTATGATAAAGTATTTTGAGTAATGAATTAGAATACAGCGTCTTACCGTTGTCCGGGAGGTGTTCGTGAATGCGCGTTGGCATTATATTGGCGTGTACGGATTGCAAGCACCGTAACTACGCTTCTATCAAAAATAAGAAAAATAACCCAGATCGCTTGGAAGCTCAAAAATTTTGTAAGTTTTGCAAAAGCCATACTCTCCATAAAGAGACAAAGTAATTTTTTTTTGTAATAGTTTATACTGTACGCCAGGAAGCGTTGTCACAGTGTCAGTGACATTCGATGTCGTATAAGGATGTGAAGTGATGGGCGCGTTAAAGAAGCCGGCTAATACTCAACGACAGACGGAAAAGGCTGCTGAGTATTTGAACGGGGTTTTGAGCGAGTTAAAGAAAGTTCATTGGCCAAACCGTAGGCAATTGCTCACCTATACAGGAGTTGTGTTCTTTGCGGTGGGGATTGTATCCATTCTGATGTGGATTGTGGATAGCGGATTAAGTGCGGCCATGACCAAGCTAGTGCCCTAACCTGTGAGGTCCTACAGCAGTGTCCGAGGAGGTCCCTGAGAAATGGCAAAAGACTGGTATGTTATTCATACTTATTCCGGCTATGAGAACAAAGTGAAGATGAATCTTGAGAAACGCGTTGAGTCCATGAACATGGAAGAGAAAATTTTCCGCGTACTCGTTCCCATGGAGGATGAAATCGAATTCAAAAATGGGAAGCAGAAAGTCACCAAACGCAAGGTTTATCCAGGCTATGTACTCGTTGAAATGGAAATGACAGACGATTCATGGTATGTTGTACGCAATACGCCTGGCGTAACCGGGTTTGTAGGCACGGGAACGAAGCCAATTCCATTATTGGACAAAGAGGTTGCTAAGATTCTACAACAAATGGGTATGGATGAAGTTCACACTCGAATTGATTTTGAGATCAATCAGAGTATCCAGGTTATTGCAGGTCCGTTTAAGGACTTTGTAGGAGTGGTTCGTGAAATTCTTGCAGACAAAGGCAAATTGCGAGTAGAAGTGTCTATGTTTGGCAGAGAGACTCCTGTAGAATTGGAGTTTGCACAGGTTCAAAGACTAGATTAAGGGTAACGGTTATCCTGATAAGGAGGTGTAATGACAATGGCTAAAAAAGTAATTGGGTTGGTAAAGTTAGCGATTAATGCAGGAAAGGCCACACCGGCACCTCCAATAGGTCCGGCGCTCGGTCAACATGGTGTCAACATTATGGCTTTCTGCAAAGAATACAATGAACGCACCAAAGATCAAGTGGGACTTATCATTCCTGTTGAAATTACAGTGTACGAAGATCGCTCGTTTACCTTTATTACCAAAACCCCACCTGCAGCAGTATTGCTAAAAAAAGCAGCAAACATCACTTCGGGTTCTGCTGAACCAAATCGTAAAAAAGTAGCATCCGTCCCCAAATCAAAGGTTCGCGAGATTGCGGACATTAAGATGAAGGATTTGAATGCTGCAAGCATCGAAGCAGCAATGCGCATGGTTGAAGGTACAGCGCGGAGCATGGGAATCGATATCATCGAAGGTTAAAGAAAATCTGTGGGAGGGCTAAGCCCGCATTACCACAAGGAGGTTAATAGAATGGCAAAAGTCGGCAAAAAGTATCAAGAGGCAGTGAAATCGTTTGATCGTATTGCTCTTTACGAACCACTAGATGCTCTAACAATCGTTCTGACTAACGCAAAAGCAAAGTTCGATGAAACAGTTGAAGTTGCTTTCAAGCTGGGTATTGACACCCGTCATGCAGACCAACAGATTCGTGGCGCTATTGTGCTTCCTAATGGTACAGGAAAAACTCGGTCAGTGTTGGTATTTGCTAAAGGGGAGAAGGCTAAGGAAGCGGAACTCGCTGGCGCAGACTTTGTCGGTGCTGAAGACATGATTGCTAAGATTGAGCAAGGCTGGTTTGGTTTTGAAGTAGTAGTTGCAACGCCAGATATGATGGGAATGGTGGGTAAGCTGGGCCGAGTTCTCGGACCAAAAGGCCTGATGCCTAACCCTAAAACAGGAACGGTTACACTTGATGTAACTCGTGCAATTAAAGAGATCAAAGCTGGTAAGATTGAATATCGCGCGGAGAAGGCTGGTATTATTCAAGCTCCAATCGGTAAAGCCTCATTTACTGCTGAGCAACTGTTAGAAAACTATCGTGTTTTAGCGGAGACCTTAGCTAAAGCTAAGCCAGCTGCTGCAAAGGGCCAATACGTACGTAGTGTTACAGTGTCTTCGACAATGGGACCTGGTGTGCGAATTAACCCTGCAAAAGCGTTCGCTCAGTAATACGTTATATTCTTGACATTAGTCAGTTTAGCAGGTACTCTAGCATGTACGGGCAATTCCTGAATTACCCCTACTATATAAGTCCGCTGTAGAAAGCAGGTGCCGTAAGGCTTAATGTCCTGCCGAGGTTGGAAGATACGCCGATGGATATTTCTTTGGCATTCTTAACCTCTGCAAGCGCGGAGGTTTTTTGCTAAGTTTATCTGAAGGAAGGAGGTACAAATAATGCCTAATATTGAAGAAAAGAGTCTAGTAGTCTCGGAAATCAAAGAAAAGTTCCAAAACGCCTCTGGGATTGTCTTAGCCGACTATCGTGGTTTGACCGTGGCTCAAGTAACCCAATTGCGTGCCCAACTGCGTCTTGCAGGAGTGGAGTACAGGGTGATGAAAAACACACTCGTGCGTCGCGCGGCTACTGAACTAGGAGTAGAAGGCCTGGATGATTATCTTAAAGGACCAACTGCACTTGCTTTTTGCGCAGATCCTGTCGCTCCAGCTAAAGTTTTGATGGAATTTGCCAAAGTTAATAAACTTAAAAAATTCCAAATTAAAGCTGGGGTTCTCAACGGGAAAGTAATTGGACCTGAGGAAGTCAAAGCTCTAGCAGCCCTTCCTTCCCGTGAAGTGCTACTTACTATGGTCCTGCGTGGTATGCAGGCGCCGCTTACTGGTATGGTCAACGTTCTCCAAGGTCCGATCCGAAAAATGGCCTATGCATTGGAAGAAGTGCGTAAGCTTAAGGCTGCACAATAGAACTCGTATTTGTGATCTAAAATGTACGGGCAATTCATGAATTGCCCCTACAACGAAATTTAAGGGGGAAATTAAAAATGTCTAAAGTAAATGAAATTCTCGAATCCGTTAAAGGGTTAACTGTCCTCGAACTGTCTGAACTCGTTAAGGCGTTTGAAGTAGAATTCGGCGTGAGTGCATCTGCTCCAGTAGCGGTAGCAGGCGGAGGAGCAGCAGCTCCTGCAACTGAAGAAGTAGAAGAAAAAACAGAATTTGATGTTATGCTTATGACTTGTGGAGCTTCCAAAATCAGTGTTATCAAAGTTGTTCGTGAAGCAACTGGCCTAGGTCTGAAAGAAGCTAAAGATCTCGTTGACAACGCACCTAAAGCTGTAAAAGAAAAAATCTCTAAAGACGAAGCAGAAGCTTTGAAAGCCAAATTAACCGAAGCCGGTGCAACTGTCGAAGTGAAATAAGCTTTATAGGTCTAAGAAGGTGCTCTCTCTTGAAGAGGGTACCTTCTTTCTTATAACTCAAGTAAAATTTATGAATATTACTTGACAGGACTATTTAGTTTTGCTATACTCTATAGATGTTACAATACATGTAATTGGAATTATTACTTAATCTGTCCATGCTCTGGTAATTACTTGAAAGCATTGGATATTGAGGAGATATTAGCTTGATTTTTTTGAAATGATGGCGGAATACCATAAACAGTGAAGCGAGGTTCTATTAAAAGGCCTTGCTTTTGGCTGTGTATGTCAATATATTTATACCTCGCTGAGAGGAAACCGCACTGAGGGGTGAAACATTATGTTCTATCCTGTTAAGGTAGGGACACGGGAACGCTGGAGTTACTCCAGAATCAGGGAAGTCCTTGACATGCCAAATTTGATTGAAATCCAACAAAACTCCTATCGCTGGTTTCTGGATGAGGGTTTGCGCGACATGTTTCGCGATATTTCCCCTATTCAAGATTTCACCGGCAATCTCGTCTTGGAATTTATCGATTATAACTTAGGAGAGGCTAAGTATCAGGTGGAGGAGTGTAAAGAGCGTGATGTCACGTTTGCCGCGCCGCTGCGCGTAAAGGTACGCCTGATTAATAAGGAGACAGGGGAAGTAAAAGAACAGGAAGTCTTTATGGGGGATTTCCCGTTGATGACCGACAAAGGTACATTTATTATTAATGGAGCCGAACGCGTCATCGTCAGCCAACTTGTCCGCTCTCCTGGAGTCTATTATGCAGAGCAGATCGATGCGAGTGGTAAGAAGCTTTTTGGTGCGACGGTTATTCCTAATCGTGGAGCATGGTTGGAATTTGAAACGGATGTTAACGATAATATCTTTGTAAGGGTTGACCGAACCCGGAAATTACCAGGCACAGTTCTAATTCGTGCTTTGGGGTACGCAAGTAACGGCCAGATATTAGAGCTCTTTAATGATAATGAATATATTCGCGCTACCTTAGAAAGAGACAATTCCGAGTCAACTGAGGAAGCTTTGGTTGAAATTTATAAGCGGTTAAGACCAGGTGAACCTCCAACCGTTGACAGTGCACGATCATTGCTTGAAGCACTATTCTTCGATGCCAAACGTTATGATCTGGCGAAGGTAGGGCGCTATAAACTCAACAAAAAGCTAATAGATTTCCAAGAGCCTGACGACTTACCTCCGATGGACATTCGACATTTGACCCGCGGAGATATTGTGGCGACGGTTAAACGGATGTTAGCTTTGATGGAGGGACAGGGGCATAAAGACGACATCGACCATTTAGGAAATCGTCGTTTACGCTCGGTGGGAGAACTCCTCCAGAATCAATTCCGTATAGGTTTGTCACGAATGGAACGAGTGGTCCGCGAGCGGATGACCATTCAGGACGTTGAAGTTATTACCCCTCAAGTACTCATTAATATTCGACCTGTTGTAGCTGCGATCAAGGAGTTTTTTGGTAGTAGCCAGTTGTCGCAGTTTATGGACCAAACAAATCCATTGGCTGAGTTGACTCATAAGCGCCGTTTGAGTGCCTTGGGACCAGGGGGCTTGAGCAGGGAACGTGCAGGTTTTGAAGTGCGTGACGTTCACTTTTCCCATTATGGCAGAATGTGTCCAGTAGAGACTCCTGAAGGCCCGAACATTGGCTTGATCGGTTCCTTGGCGACGTTTGGTCGTATTAATCCTTACGGTTTCATTGAAGCTCCTTACCGTATGGCAGATAAAGAAAATGGTAGAGTTACTGATGAGATCCACTACTTAACTGCTGACGAAGAGGAAAATTTTGTTGTAGCGCAAGCTAATGCCCCACTAGACAAAGATGGTAAATTCCTCGGAGAAAAAATTGACGGTCGTCACGGTGCTGATTTCGTACACGTTTCTCCAAACCACGTCGATTACATGGACGTCTCTCCAAAACAAATGGTATCTATCGCTACGGCTCTTATCCCATTCCTTGAGCATGATGATGCGAATAGAGCCTTGATGGGTTCTAACATGCAAAGACAAGCGGTACCACTTTTGCGTACTGATTCGCCTTATGTCGGAACAGGGATGGAATACAAGACAGCTAAGGACTCTGGCGTTTGTGCGATTACAAAACAAGCTGGTGTTGTTGAGCGATCAACCGCGGATGAGATCATAGTCCTTCACGCGGACGGGACGACAGAAAAACATAAGCTTCTCAAATATTCCCGATCCAATCAGGGCACGTGCATAAACCAACGCCCGATCGTTAAAAAAGGGGAAATTGTTGAAGCAAATCAGATCATCGCAGATGGGCCGTCGACTGACCATGGAGAACTTGCTTTAGGTCACAACGTATTAGTAGCCTTCATGACTTGGGAAGGGTATAACTATGAGGATGCGATCCTCATTAGTGAAAAGCTGATTCGGGAAGATTACTACACCTCTATTCATATTGAAGAATATGAATCCGATGCCCGCGATACAAAGCTGGGGCCAGAAGAAATTACTCGCGATATTCCCAACGTCGGTGAGGATGTTTTGAAGGATCTTGATGAGCGCGGAATCATTCGAATCGGTGCAGAAGTTCGCCCAGGGGATATCTTGGTCGGAAAAGTGACCCCCAAAGGTGAGACTGAGCTTACGGCAGAGGAACGCTTACTTCGTGCAATCTTTGGAGAAAAGGCGCGTGAGGTGCGTGATACCTCATTGCGAGTGCCTCATGGAGAAGCTGGAAAAATTGTTGATGTGAAGGTTTTTACCCGCGAAAATGGGGACGAACTATCTCCTGGTGTTAATCAACTCGTTCGGGTTTACATTGCTCAAAAGCGGAAAATATCTGTGGGCGACAAAGTAGCAGGACGTCACGGAAATAAAGGGGTTATCTCCCGCATTATGCGGCAAGAAGATATGCCATTTATGCCAGATGGTACGCCAATTGAGATTGTTCTTAATCCACTAGGGGTTCCTTCTCGTATGAATATCGGTCAGGTCCTTGAAACACACTTAGGCTTGGCAGCTAAGGCCCTAGGGATCCGGATAGCGACTCCAGTCTTTGACGGTGCTACGGAAGATGACATTTTCGATACTCTAGAAAAAGCAGGACTCCCGAAAGACGGGAAAACCATATTATATGACGGTCGTACGGGAGATCCGTTCGACAGTAAAATTACCGTGGGATATATGTATGTTCTAAAACTTCACCATTTAGTTGACGATAAAATTCATGCCCGTTCTACAGGTCCGTACTCCCTTGTGACACAGCAACCGTTGGGTGGTAAAGCACAATTCGGAGGACAACGCTTTGGAGAAATGGAAGTTTGGGCTTTAGAGGCCTATGGGGCAGCTTATACTTTACAAGAAATTTTAACAGTAAAATCAGATGATGTAGTCGGCCGCGTCAAGACATATGAAGCGATCGTCAAAGGAGAAAACATCCCTGAACCAGGCATTCCGGAATCCTTTAAGGTCTTGATCAAGGAGATGCAGAGTTTAGGACTTGATGTTAGAGTCTTAGCAGCAGATGATCGGGAAATTGAGATCCATGACACCGATGAGGATATTACGGAAACCGCAAAGGAGCTCGGCATTGATTTACATGAGGAGCTTCCCCCCCCGGCGACGCGCATAATTGCTACCAAGGATGAGGATGATCTCGTTGCCGACGAGGAAGAATCGCTCGATGGATTTAGTGTAGAGTCCCTTGTGGAAGAAGATATAGATCTCGGCGATCTCAAATAGTCCCACGGACGAAAGGAGCGATAAGGATTGCTAGACGTCAATAACTTCGACCGCATGCGAATCGGCTTAGCCTCTCCGGATATAATCCGTGAGTGGTCATTTGGAGAAGTAAAGAAGCCAGAAACCATCAACTACCGGACCTTAAAGCCGGAACGTGAAGGGTTATTTTGTGAGAAAATTTTTGGTCCGACTCGGGACTGGGAATGTCATTGCGGTAAATATAAACGCGTTCGGTATAAAGGAATTGTTTGTGACCGTTGCGGAGTTGAAGTTACCCGTTCTAAGGTTCGTCGTGAACGAATGGGGCACATTGTACTCGCTGCTCCGGTATCCCATATTTGGTATTTCAAAGGCATCCCGAGCCGCATGGGGTTACTTTTGGACATGTCTCCTCGTGCTTTAGAAAAAGTTCTGTATTTTGTCTCTTATATTGTGACCGACTCCGGAGATACATCGTTGATGAAGAAACAACTCCTAACTGAAACAGAATATAGGGAATATCGTGATAAGTATGGAGATCGTTTCCAAGCCAGCATGGGCGCTGAAGCCGTCAAACAATTACTCGGCGAGATGGATTTAGACAAGCTTAATGATGAACTTCGAATAGAGCTAAAGGAAGTATCTGGACAGCGAAAAATCCGAGCGATTCGTCGTCTCGAGGTTGTAGAGGCCTTCAAAACCTCTGGAAATCGTCCGGAATGGATGATTATGGATGTTGTCCCGGTGATACCGCCCGAATTGCGTCCGATGGTTCAGTTAGATGGAGGGCGGTTCGCAACATCCGATCTGAACGATCTCTATCGACGAGTCATTAATCGGAACAATCGTTTGAAGCGTCTTTTAGATCTTGGGGCACCTGATATCATTGTGCGAAATGAAAAGCGAATGCTTCAAGAGGCCGTTGACGCCTTGATTGACAATGGCCGTCGTGGACGACCAGTGACTGGTCCAGGCAACAGACCCCTTAAATCTTTGAGCGATATGTTAAAGGGAAAACAAGGGCGCTTCCGTCAGAACCTTTTGGGAAAACGCGTGGATTATTCTGGTCGGTCCGTTATTGTTGTTGGGCCGAACCTGAAACTTCATCAGTGTGGTCTTCCTAAGGAAATGGCCTTGGAACTTTTTAAACCCTTTGTGATGAAAAAACTTGTTCAAGATGGTCACGCGCACAATATTAAAAGCGCTAAGCGTATGGTTGAGAGAGTACGACCCGAGGTGTGGGATGTGCTTGAAGAGGTTATCTCTGATCACCCCGTCATGCTAAACCGTGCCCCAACTCTTCACCGTCTGGGAATCCAGGCCTTTGAGCCGATTTTAGTAGAGGGCCGCGCTTTACAGATCCACCCATTAGTTTGTACAGCGTATAACGCAGACTTTGACGGTGACCAAATGGCGGTGCATGTTCCATTGTCTGCTGAGGCTCAGTCAGAAGCAAGATTGCTCATGCTAGCGTCTCACAATATCTTGAACCCCAAAGACGGTCGCCCTGTACAAACGCCGACTCAGGATATGGTTTTGGGATCTTATTACTTAACCATGGAGCGTCCCGGTGCTTTTGGAGAAGGGAAAATATTTAAAGACTATGACGAAGCGGTCTTGGCGTACGATACGAAAGCAGTTCACTTACAAGCAGCAATTAAGGTTCGCCGTGATGGGGTACTCTTGGAGACGACGGTTGGTCGCTTGATCTTCAATTCCGTCATTCCGCCTGAAGCTGGATACTTCAATGAGGTTATCGGTAAGAAGGGTCTCGGAGATATCGTAGCTAAAACGTTCCGCAGGTGCGGCTATGAAGCAACGGCCTCATTGCTGGATGGACTGAAGAATCAAGGGTTTAAGTTCTCTACTCGAGCAGGAATGACCGTCGGATTGACGGACATTACGGTTCCTGAGGCGAAGGTGGAGATTCTTGCTAAAGCCGACATAGCGGTTGCTAAAACAGAGCAACAATATCGTCGCGGTTTGATTACCGACGAAGAACGTTATAACCTAGTTATCGACACTTGGGCGAAGGCTACTAAGACGGTGACCCAGGCATTGATGGATACCCTTGATCAGTTTAATCCTGTGTATATGATGGCCACATCAGGTGCGCGGGGTAATATTCAACAGTTAAGACAACTTGCTGGAATGCGGGGACTTATGGCTGACCCATCTGGACGAACCATTGAGTTACCGATCAAGGCAAACTTCCGTGAAGGTCTAACCGTTTTGGAATACTTCATCTCCTCACACGGTGCTCGGAAAGGTTTGGCAGATACTGCCTTGCGTACAGCCGACTCAGGTTATCTAACTCGTCGTTTAGTAGACGTATCTCAAGATGTAATTGTGCGCGAGGAAGACTGCGGTACTTTGGTGGGCATCATGGTAGAAGATATTAAAGATGGCCCAGAAATTATTGAACCGCTAATTGATCGCCTTGTCGGACGTTTTGTCTTGGAAGATGTTATTCATCCGGAGACTGGCGAAGTGCTCGCTTCACCGGAGTTTGAAATCACGGAAGAACAAGCGGAGGAGATGGTGAAAGCTTCTGATTCCGCCATAATCCGCTCGGTACTCACGTGTAAATCTCGCTATGGTGTTTGCAAGAAGTGCTACGGTCGCAATCTCGCAACCGGATTCCCGGTAGAGATGGGCGAGGCGGTTGGTATTATTGCAGCACAATCCATTGGAGAACCTGGAACTCAGCTAACAATGCGTACGTTCCATACTGGTGGAGTTGCGGGGGATGATATCACCCAAGGTCTTCCACGTATTGAAGAGCTGTTTGAAGGCCGTAAACCAAAAGGGCAGGCGATCATCTCGGAAGCAGCCGGTAAGGTGTCCATTAGTGAAGTAAAAGGGCGTCGAGAAATAGATCTCCTCACTGAAAATGATGAACACTTAACTTATACCATACCCTACGGATCACGACTCTGTGTGAAAGAGGGTAACATGGTCGAAGCAGGTGATGAGCTGACAGAAGGAAGCATCAATCCTCATGATATGCTAAAAGTCAAAGGTCAACGCGGAGTTCAAGTCTATCTATTAGGTGAGGTTCAACGCGTATATCGGCTTCAAGGGGTAGATATTAACGACAAGCACATCGAAGTCATGGTTCGTCAAATGTTACGCAAGGTGAAAATCGATGATGCTGGAGATACAAGCCTGCTCCCTGGTGGTCTAATTGATGTATTTGACTTCCAAGATGAGAATGCGCGAACGATTGCAGGAGGTGGAGAACCTGCAGTAGCTCACCCAGTATTATTGGGGATCACGAAGGCTTCCCTGGCAACAGATTCCTTCCTCTCTGCGGCCTCCTTCCAAGAAACAACTAGAGTTCTCACTGAAGCGGCCATAAAAGGAAAGGTTGATCCATTACTCGGATTAAAAGAGAATGTGATCATCGGTAAATTAATTCCTGCTGGAACGGGTATGTCAAGGTACCGAAATGTAAAAACTTTGGAACCAAAGTAAATCAATTATTGACACGCTAGTTCTCTAATGCTAAAATATTAAAGTATGATTAAGGGGGAAAGCATTGTGGTGCTTGATGAAACCTTTAAAAATGCCAAACACAAAACTGTGGGGTTAAAACAAACCCAACGGGCTCTGGAAAAAGGACTCGTTAGGTTGCTATTTACAGCGAACGATGCAGAACCTCATATTCTCAGATCAGTCGTCGAATGGTGCGCTACCCATAATGTGGAGCGGATAGAGGTTCCGACTATGAAGGAACTCGGGAAAGCATGTGGAATCGAAGTAGGTACAGCAGTTGCGGCCACATTGTTAGACTAGTGATTACATTTAAAGTAGCCAAGTAGCGTAGGTTTTGGAATTGCTTGCTAAATGCTGCTGCAAGCAATTCCTTGTATATGTATCTGATCAGAAAGGAGGTAGAGATATGCCGACAATTAATCAACTTATCCGTAATGGACGTACCTCAAATGCTACAAAATCAACAGCTCCAGCTTTACAGTGGGGCTATAACTCTCTTAAGCGAAAGCAATATCCATCAGGAGGTTCTCCTCAAAAACGTGGGGTTTGTATCAGAGTTTATACGACGACTCCGAAGAAACCTAACTCAGCACTTCGAAAAGTCGCTCGTGTTCGCTTGACGAATGGATTTGAGGTAACCACCTACATCCCAGGAGTTGGGCATAATTTGCAAGAACACTCCGTGGTACTCATTCGTGGTGGCCGTGTTAAGGACATTCCGGGAGTACGTTATCACGTGATTCGTGGCGCTCTGGACACAACTGCTGTTCAAAAACGTGCGCAAGGACGCTCAAAATACGGAGCAAAACGTCCGAAAAAAGCTTAAGCGTTGCCTAAAGGTAGAAAAAAATACGTTACAAAGGAGGTAAACTAATGCCACGTAAAGGATATATTGGAAAACGCGATGTTTTGCCAGATCCGATTTACAAGAATCAAACTCTAACTAAGTTTATTAATCAAATTATGTTAGACGGTAAAAAGGGAACGGCTGAGGCTATTTGTTATAGTGCCTTTAATATGATTCAGGAAAAATCTGGTAAAGATCCAATTGAAGTCTTTGGTACCGCTTTGAAAAACGTCATGCCGGTATTGGAAGTAAAGGCCCGCCGTGTTGGTGGTGCAAATTATCAAGTGCCTATTGAAGTTCGAGCAGAACGACGCACAACACTTGGTCTGCGTTGGCTTGTCGCTATGGCGCGGAAGCGCGGCGAAAAAACAATGCAGGAAAAGATTGCTGGAGAATTACTCGATGCCTCGAACAATACAGGCGGTTCTGTCAAGAAGAAAGAAGATATGCATAAAATGGCAGAGGCCAATAAGGCTTTTGCGCATTACAAGTGGTAATTTGATGCATACTGAGTTTGACAGAAAGGGGGAATCACAGTGGCAAGAGCATTTTCACTAGAAAATACACGTAATATCGGAATTATGGCGCATATTGATGCTGGGAAAACAACCGTTACTGAACGTATCCTATTTTACACTGGACGAGTGCATAAAATTGGTGAAGTTCATGATGGTGCTGCAACAATGGACTGGATGATTCAGGAGCAAGAGCGTGGAATTACCATTACTTCTGCGGCTACAACCTGCGAGTGGAAGAGTAATCGTGTTAACATTATCGACACACCAGGGCACGTGGACTTCACTGTTGAAGTTGAACGTTCTCTTAGGGTACTTGATGGTGCAGTAGCGGTATTCTGTTCTGTCGGCGGAGTTGAACCTCAATCCGAAACAGTCTGGCGTCAAGCGGACAAATACAAAGTACCACGCATCGCATTTATTAATAAAATGGACCGGATGGGTGCTGATTTCTTCCGCGGTGTTTCAATGATAAAAGATCGCCTAGGAGCCAACCCTGTTCCAATCCAGCTGCCGATCGGTGCGGAGGAAAACTTTAAAGGAATTGTCGATTTAGTGTCGATGACGTCTACAGTCTATACAGATGACTTAGGCACTACTGAAGTTCATAGTGCGATTCCTGAAGACTTGGCCGAATTGGCCACTGAATATCGTGAGAAACTGATTGAGGCAGTCGCTGAAACAAGTGAAGAACTCATGATGAAGTATCTCGAAGGGACAGAAATCACTGAGCAAGAAATTCGTGACGGTATTCGTCGCGGAGTCATCGGGAACAAATTCATTCCAGTTCTTTGTGGTTCGGCATTTAAGAACAAAGGGGTACAACCCCTGCTTGACTGCGTCGTTGACTACATGCCTTCGCCACTAGATGTACCGCCTATTAAAGGGGTTCATCCAGATACCGGGGCAGAAGATCATCGTACAGCTTCTGACACAGAACCATTCGCTGCGTTGGCTTTCAAGATTATGTCTGACCCATTCGTTGGTAAATTAGCGTTTTTCAGGACGTATTCTGGTGTGTTGAGTTCAGGATCTTATGTTTATAACTCAACTAAAGGTAAGAGAGAACGTATTGGTCGAATTCTTCAAATGCATGCCAATCACCGTGAAGATATCGCAGAGGTGCGCTCTGGAGACATTGCTGCCGCAATCGGTTTGAAAGATACTACAACAGGAGATACCCTGTGCGACGAAAAGATCCCCATCATTCTTGAAAGAATGGTGTTTCCTGAGCCGGTAATCGATGTAGCAATTGAGCCGAAGACGAAAGTCGACCAGGAAAAAATGGGAGGCGCACTTGCTCGTCTTGCTGAAGAAGATCCGACATTTAGAATGCATACGGATACGGAAACAGGGCAGACGATTATCGCTGGAATGGGCGAGCTCCATCTTGAGATTATTGTTGACCGTTTACAGCGCGAGTTTAAAGTACAATGCGACGTAGGACGTCCTCAAGTTGCTTACAAAGAAACTATTCGGAAGACTGTTAAATCCGAAGGCAAGTTTGTACGCCAATCGGGCGGTCGTGGACAATACGGTCACTGCTGGATCGAGCTTATGCCACTAGAACCTGGAAGTGGTTTTGAATTCGTTAATAAAGTAGTCGGTGGAGTTATTCCTAGGGAATACATTAACCCAATTGGTGCTGGTATCCAAGAAGCCTTGCAAAATGGTATTTTGGCTGGATATCCTGTTCTTGACATTCGTGCTACCGTTTATGACGGTTCTTACCACGATGTTGACTCTTCAGAAATGGCCTTTAAGATTGCTGGATCCATGGCGTTTAAAGCCGGAGCACTCAAGGCGGATCCTGCGATCATTGAACCAGTTATGAAGGTCGAAGTGACTGTTCCAGAGGCTTATATGGGAGATGTCATTGGGGACATAAGTTCACGTCGAGGCCGGATTGAAGGAATGGAAGCGCGTGGTAATGCTCAAATTGTCCGTGGCTTTGTTCCTCTTTCCGAAATGTTTGGTTATTCAACAGATCTGAGATCCGCCACTCAAGGGCGCGGAGTCTATGTGATGCAGTTCGACCATTATGAGGAAGTGCCTAAGGGCATTGCCGAAGGCATCATCGCCAAACGCCAAGGTGCATAAGCGAGGTTCAAGGTTCGATGATCGAGGCTTGAAATTAGAAGCTCGGAAATCGAGCTCTTAGACCTCATCGAATTATAGAGATATATAATAATTATTTTAAGGGAGTGAAAAAAATGGGAAAAGCGAAATACGAAAGAACTAAACCACATGTTAACGTTGGAACCATTGGTCACGTCGACCATGGTAAAACCACCACAACAGCGGCAATCACCGTTGTTCTATCCAAAGTCGGTGGCGCAGTAGCCACAGCCTTTGATCAAATTGACAAAGCTCCAGAAGAGCGCGAGCGTGGAATTACAATCTCCACTGCCCATGTTGAGTATGAGACAGCAAATCGTCATTATGCACACGTGGACTGCCCAGGACACGCTGACTATGTTAAAAACATGATCACAGGCGCAGCTCAAATGGACGGCGCAATCCTCTGCGTATCTGCAGCTGACGGCCCTATGCCACAAACTCGTGAACACATCCTCTTGGCTCGCCAAGTAGGTGTACCGACGATTGTCGTCTGGCTCAACAAACGAGACATGGTTGACGATGAAGAACTCATTGAACTTGTCGAAATGGAAATTCGTGAACTCTTAACAATGTATGAATTTGATGGCGACAATACTCCTATCATCCCTGGTTCAGGTCTCAAAGCATTACAATGCGGTTGCGGAAAACGCGAGTGCGAGTGGTGTGGAGATATCTGGAAGCTGATGGATGCCGTGGATTCTTTCATCCCAACTCCTGAGCGCGACACAGATAAGCCTTTCTTGATGCCTATCGAGGATGTCTTCACGATTACTGGTCGGGGTACTGTTGCGACCGGTCGTGTAGATCGTGGAAGAGTTAAAGTCGGAGATGAAGTTGAAATCGTTGGTTTGACGGATATTTCTCGTAAGACGATTGTAACCGGGGTTGAAATGTTCCGTAAACTCCTTGATTCAGCTCAAGCTGGTGATAACATCGGCGCGCTTCTCCGTGGAGTTGAGCGTAAAGACATCGAGCGTGGACAAGTTTTAGCTAAGTCCGGATCCATTAAACCTCATACTAAATTCTCAGGTGAGGTTTATATCTTGAATAAAGAAGAAGGCGGACGACATACTCCGTTTTTCCACAACTATCGTCCCCAATTCTACTTCCGTACAACGGACGTAACTGGAGTTATCACACTTCCTGAGGGTACAGAAATGGTTATGCCGGGAGACCGCGTGACGATTGACGTTGAACTCATTACCCCAATTGCTATGGAAGAAGGACTTCGTTTTGCTATCCGCGAAGGTGGCCGCACCGTTGGTTCAGGTATTGTTGCTAAGATTAATGTCTAATCGTTAACTTAGTGGATTTAGTAGAGAGGAAGATTTCTTCCTCTCTACTAGCACGAGTCAGGTAAAGTTGCGCCGGATTATTGAGTCACACTCATCCGGCCTCTGGTATCTGACTTGTGATTTCTGTTATAGCGTAGAAGGTTGCTAGCCAGGTACTCCGCTTGTACTAGGGAATTTTTACGTTAGAAGCCCGTTTAACGGGAAATATGAGGAGGTATATTAACTTATGAGCGAAAAAATTAGGATTCGTCTTAAAGCCTTTGACCACAAAACACTAGACCAATCGGCGGAACGCATTGTAGAAACAGCCAAGCGGACTGGTGCACAGGTCAGTGGACCGATTCCCCTACCGACAGAGAAAAGCATCTATACAATCTTACGCTCTCCTCACGTCAATAAGGATTCTCGTGAACAGTTTGAGATGCGCACTCATAAACGTTTGATTGATATTCTTGAGCCAACACCGAAAACTGTTGATGCTCTTATGCGTCTAGACTTACCCGCAGGCGTGGACATCGAAATCAAGCTATAAATTTAGCAGATTTTGCTAGGTTTTTGAGTAGCAAAACATTTTGTTATGTGATATACTGTCGTTATGTTTGGTGCGAGAAACGCCCGGTAGCGTGGAGTAGTTACCGAAGGGATCGCGACAAAATAAATAAAACGACGCTCTCGTGCTCTGGAATGATCTGGCGCACTTCAAAGCGTTTAGGAGGTGGCATTCGTGTCAAAAGGAATTTTAGGTAAAAAAATCGGAATGACTCAGATTTTTACACCAGAAGGGCAAGTAGTCCCGGTCACAGTTGTTGAAGCGGGTCCCTGCCCAGTGGTACAGAAGAAAACTGTAGCGAGTGATGGCTACAACGCCATTCAAATTGGATTCTCAGTTCTTCGCGAAAGCTTAAGCAATAAGCCACGCAAAGGGCACTTCCAAAAGGCTTCATTGAAGCCAATGAGGTATGTTCGAGAGTTTAAGATCAGTGATGTGGAGAGTTATGAAATCGGACAAGAAGTAAAAGTGGATTTATTCACGGTTGGTGACAAAATTGATGTTGTCGGCACTTCTAAAGGTAAAGGTTTCGCAGGAATGATCAAGCGTCATAATGCTAGTCGTGGACCGATGGCGCATGGATCGAAATATCACCGTCGTACAGGTTCCCTTGGCGCGAAGGGCCCGGCTCGAGTATTTAAAGGTCGTGAGCTGCCCGGACGTATGGGTGGCGAACGTGTTACGATACAAAACCTGGAAGTCGTGCGAGTAGATTTAGATAAAAATCTGATCTTGATCAAAGGGTCTGTCCCAGGAGCCAATAAATCGTTGCTCATTCTGAAGCCTTCTGTTAAGGCGAAGTAACACTGAGAAAGGAGGAATAAGCAATGCCGAAAGTTCAAGTATTAAATATGCAAGGTTCAGCTATCGGTGAGATCGAACTCAGCGAAAGCGTGTTCGGAATTACTCCGAATATACACGTACTTCACTCAGCCGTAGTTTCACAACTAGCTGGAGAAAGACGCGGTACACAATCTGCCTTGTTACGCGGAGAAGTACGCGGAGGTGGACGCAAACCATGGCGTCAAAAAGGAACCGGTCGTGCACGTTCAGGTAGCACGCGTTCCCCATTGTGGAGAGGCGGTGGCGTTGTCTTCGCACCCAAACCACGCAAATACGGATTTAAATTACCTAAAAAAGTTCGCCGATTGGCTTTGCACTCGGCTCTTTCTTCGAAGGTTATGGAGCAACAGCTGATTGTACTGGATGTATTGAATATGGGTGAAGCAAAAACCCGTGAAATGGTGAAAGTACTGAAAGCTCTTCAAATCGGCAAAAAGGCGATGATCGTGATGGACGACATCGATGAGGCGGTACAACGCTCTGCTCGAAACATTGAGGGCGTAAAGACAACGGATGTTGCAGGAATGAATGTTGTAGATATTCTCAATTATGATATTCTTGTCATGACCAAAGCAGCAGTAACAAAAACAGAGGAGGTGTTAGCGTAATGCGCGACGCACGTGATGTCCTCAAAAGTCCAGTGATTTCAGAGAAATCTGTAGGGCTGGTCGAGGAGAATAAATACTCCTTCTGGGTAAATCCAGCTGCAAACAAGATCGAAATTAAAGCTGCGGTAGAAAAGATGTTTAAGGTATCGGTTGTCGAACTCCGTACCATGAGTGTTAAAGGCAAAGAAAAGCGGGTTGGCAAGTATGTTGGGAAAACATCTAACCGCAAAAAAGCGATTGCTACGCTTAAAGCTGGAGATAAGATCGAAAACTTCGCGGGCCTGTAAGCAGCTTGGAGTAAAGGAGGATAATGAAAACCGATGGCATTAAAAACATATAAACCCACCTCACCAAGTCGTCGTAATATGACATCGTCGACTTTCGAAGAAATTACACGTACAGACCCTGAACGTTCTTTGCTAAAGCCATTGACTAAAAAGGCTGGGCGCAACAATGACGGACGTTTAAGTGTGCGCCACAGAGGCGGCGGACACAAACGAATGTTCCGTGTTATCGATTTCAAGCGGAATAAGGATGGAATCCCTGCTCGTGTAGCGAGCATCGAGTATGATCCGAACCGCTCTGCCAATATCGCCTTATTGTTTTATCAAGATGGACTAAAAACTTATATCTTAGCTCCGAACGGGTTACAAGTTGATCAAATGATTGTTTCTGGTGCGGATGCTGACATTAAGGTAGGCAACACTTTACCACTTCTAAATATCCCAGTAGGTACTTTGCTTCATAACATTGAAATGAAACCTGGCAAAGGAGCGCAAATGGTTCGCTCGGCTGGTGGATCGGCTCAATTGATGGCCAAAGAAGGTTCTTATGCAACGCTTCGACTTCCATCTGGTGAAATGCGCATGATTCGTATTGAGTGCCGTGCAACCATTGGTCAAGTTGGGAATTTAGATCACGAGAACATTAACATCGGTAAGGCTGGACGATCTCGCTGGATGGGTATTCGCCCAACAGTTCGTGGTTCGGTAATGAATCCTTGCGATCACCCACACGGTGGTGGTGAAGGACGTAACTCGATTGGTCGTAACCCATGCACACCTTGGGGTAAACCAGCACTTGGAGCAAAAACTCGTAAGAAGAAGAAATCGTCGAATCGCTTTATTGTGAAACGGCGGACTAAGTAGTCGAAAGGAGGCCCATAAATGAGCAGATCTCTGAAAAAAGGACCTTTCGCCGAACCTCGTTTGCTCGAGCGCGTAGAAGCGATGAACAAATCAGGTGAAAAACGCGTTATTAAGACGTGGTCCAGACGCTCAACAATATTTCCGATAATGGTCGGACTCACCATTGCAGTTCACGATGGACGAAAACATGTTCCAGTTTATGTAACAGAAGATATGGTAGGGCACAAACTCGGAGAGTTTTCGCCTACTCGCACCTATAAGGGCCATGCTGGAAGCGAAAAATCCAGCGGCTTACGTTAATTCGAGAGGAGGCTAAAGGCACATGCAAGCAAAAGCAGTGGCAAAATATGTACGTATCTCTCCTCGCAAGGTGCGCCAGGTTGTCAATCTGATTCGCGGCAAAAAGATCAGTGATGCGTTCGCAATTCTTCAGTTCACACCTAACGGATCCACAGATGATGTGACCAAGGTACTGAAGTCTGCAGTCGCAAATGCAGGACACAATTATGACATGAATGTCGATGATCTGTATGTTACTGAGATTTGTGTGGATCAAGGACCAACTTTAAAACGCATCAAGCCTCGAGCCATGGGACGTGCGGACCAGATCCGGAAACGGACAAGTCACATAACCGTGGTTGTGGGCGAGAAGAAGGAGGGCTAAACCGTGGGTCAAAAGGTTAATCCCAAAGGCCTTCGAATCGGAATTATCCGGGACTGGGAAAGCCGATGGTATGCAGGCAGAAACTATATGGAGCTTCTTCATGAAGACTTGAAGATCCGAGCATTTGTCAAAAACAAACTCAAACAAGCTGGATGCCCAAAAGTTGAGATCGAACGAGCAGCCAGTCGCGTTAAAGTATCAGTTCATGCAGCTAAACCCGGTATTGTTATCGGTCGCGGTGGTATTGAAGTTGAAAATTTACGCAAGCAACTTGAAGCGATAACTGGTAAACAAGTCGCTGTCAATATTGTGGAAATCAAGAAACCTGAAATGGATGCCACGCTGGTAGCCGAGAACATCGCACTACAACTTGAAAAACGAGTGTCCTTCCGTCGGGCAATGAAACAAACCGTTGGCCGGACAATTCGGACAGGTGCAAAAGGGATTAAAATTCAATGCAGCGGTCGTCTGGCTGGAGCCGAAATTGCCCGAACCGAATGGTATCTAGAAGGAAGCGTACCCCTTCACACATTGCGTGCAGATATTGACTACGGTTTTGCCGAAGCTAATACCACGTATGGCAAAATTGGTATTAAGGTTTGGATCTATAAAGGTGAAGTTCTTCCCGCCAAGAAGGTCGTCGCTCAGGTGGAAGGAGGAAACTAAATGTTAGTCCCATCGAGAGTGAAACATCGAAAACAACATCGTGGACGGATGTCCGGTAAGGCAACACGCGGTAATACCATCACATTTGGTGAATATGGTCTTATGGCACTGGAGTGCGGCTGGGTTACCAACCGTCAGATCGAGGCAGCTCGTATTGCGATGACCCGCTTTATTAAGCGCGGAGGTCAAGTTTGGATTAAAATATTCCCGGATAAGCCTGTTACGGCGAAACCGGCAGAAACCCGTATGGGTAGTGGTAAAGGCTCACCAGAATACTGGGTTGCAGTTGTTAAACCTGGTCGTGTGATGTTTGAATTGAACGGCGTAACGGAAGAACAAGCACGTGAGGCTCTGCGCCTAGCTATGCATAAACTCCCGATCAAGTGCAAGTTCGTTACCCGTGCGGATCAAGAAGGAGGTGACGCAAATGAAAACTAAAGATTTCCGTGACCTGACCACAGAAGAAGTACTAAAGGAAATCGACGAGTTCAAAACAGAACTGTTTAATTTGCGTTTCCAATTGGCAACGGGACAACTCGATAACCCGATGCGAATTCGAGAAGTCCGCAAAGGAATCGCTCGCGGTAAAACGATTCTTCGTGAACGCGAGTTAAAGCTCGAACGTGCCTAAGTTGAGAAAGGAGGCTTTTTAGATTGGAAAGAGCCCAGCGCAAGGTCCGAATTGGTAAGGTAGTAAGCGACAAGATGGATAAAACCGTTGTTGTAGCTGTTAATATTACTCAGCGTCACCCTGTCTACAAAAAAACGATGACCCACACCAAGAAGTTTAAAGCTCATGATGAAAACAATGAGGCTCATATTGGAGACACTGTCTCGATCATGGAAACTCGACTTTTGAGCAAAGATAAATGTTGGCGCGTGGTTGAGATTACTCAAAAAGCGATTGCACTCTAATACTTGTTATATTTAGTTCGGAAGGGGGTCAACGGGAATGATCCAGGTACAAACCAGGGTTAGGGTTGGTGACAACTCAGGCGCTAAAGAGCTAATGTGTATTCGTGTACTGGGCGGTTCAATGCGTCGGTATGCGTCGATTGGCGATATAATTGTAGCTTCTGTTAAGCAAGCAACGCCAGGGGGCGTTGTCAAAAAAGGGGAAGTTGTTAAGGCCGTTATAGTGCGGACAAGAAAAGAAATTAGACGTCCAGACGGTTCTTATATTCGGTTTAGCGAAAATGCGGCTGTACTCATTAAAGATGACAAAAGTCCTCGAGGCACCCGTATCTTTGGACCAGTTGCTCGTGAGTTACGTGATAATTTCATGAAAATTATTTCCCTGGCACCGGAAGTTATCTAAGACACCATGATAGGTGGAGGTGAAGAAAGTGGCTGCTACAAAGCATAAAGTACAAACTGCAAAGATACACGTTAAAAAGGGCGACTTCGTCATGGTAATCAGCGGTAAAGATGCCGGCAAAAAAGGCAAAATTATCGATGTGATTCTCAAGAAAGGTCGCGTAATCGTTGAGAAGGCAAACCTAATTAAGCGACATACAAAACCTTCTCAAAGCATGCCTCAAGGTGGCATCGTTTCGAAAGAAGCTCCAATGGCCAGCTCGAACGTCATGTTATATTGCCAAGAGTGTAATTCCGTGACACGTTCAAGTTTTAAAGTAACGGAAGACGGAAAATCACGAGTCTGCAAGAAATGCGGCGTGAATTTACCGGATAAACACTAATCGCGAAAGGAGGGACCATAGTGGCTCGTCTGAAGGATAGATACCAAAACGAAATCGCTCCTGCCTTACAGCAGAAGTTCGCTTATACGAATGTCATGCAAATTCCCAAAGTTGATAAAATTGTTATCAATATGGGTGTCGGTGAAGCGGTTCAAAACTCCAAGGCGATTGATTCCGCTGTCGCAGACCTAATGAAGCTCTCAGGACAAAAACCAGTGGTCACGAAGGCTAAGAAATCCATTGCAGCTTTCAAACTTCGTGAAGGTATGCCGATCGGCTGCAAAGTAACCTTGAGGGGACAACGGATGTATGAATTCATGGATCGCCTTTTAAATGTGGCTTTACCACGTGTACGTGACTTCCGAGGTGTTTCTGCAAAGGCGTTTGACGGACGCGGTAATTATACGTTAGGGATCAAGGAGCAGTTGATCTTCCCAGAAATGGAGTATGACAAGATCGACAAACTTCGTGGAATGGATGTAGTCTTTGTAACAACGGCAAAATCGGACGAAGAAGCGCGCGAGTTGCTTCGTGGGTTCGGAATGCCGTACCGTGATTAGAGAAAAGGAGGTTCAAGAGCGTGGCTAAGACATCAATGGTTGTCCGCCAAAATCGAGGACAAAAATTCGCCGTGCGTTCGCATAATCGTTGCAAGCTTTGTGGACGTCCCCATGCTTACATGCGAAAATTCGGAATGTGCCGGATTTGCTTCCGGGACTTGGCCCATGCAGGGGAACTTCCTGGGGTCACGAAGGCTAGTTGGTAAAACATTGTAAGGAAGGGGGACGACTGAAGTGTCAATGTCAGATCCGATTGCAGACTTTTTAACACGTATTCGCAACGCGGGAATGGTTTATCACGACAAAGTCGAGGTGCCAGCATCTCGTGTTAAGAAAGAACTTGCTGAACTGCTTAAAGCAGAAGGGTACATCAAAGATGTAGAATATATCGCAGACGACAAACAAGGCATGATCCGGATGTATTTGAAATACGGTCCTAACCGTGAGCGTGTTATTACCGGGCTAAAACGGATAAGCCGTCCGGGACTACGCGTTTATGCGAAAAAGGATGAAATGCCGAAAGTTCTTGGAGGACTCGGAATCGCAGTGATTTCGACTTCTAAGGGGATTATGTCAGATAAGAAAGCCCGGAAAGAGGGCCTTGGCGGAGAAGTAATCTCCTACATTTGGTAATTTTCGCAACGGAGGTGCAGTAATGTCCAGAATTGGCAAGCGCCCCATTGGGATTCCCAGTGGAGTGGACTTCAAAATAGAAGGAAATGTGGCCACAGTTAAGGGTCCGAAAGGAACCTTAACCAGAGAGTTACATTCATTAATGAACATTGCGGTCGAAAACTCACAAATCATTGTCACTCGACCAAATGATGAACCATTGAGCAGATCCTTACATGGATTAACACGAACCCTAATCGCCAATATGGTCGAAGGGGTTACGAATGGCTTTACCAAGGGACTGGATATGGTCGGCGTCGGATATCGTGCTGCCAAAAAAGGGGATAAGCTGGCATTAACGGTTGGCAAGTCTCATCCTGTCGAACTCACTCCTTTTGAAGGAATTGACTTTGACGTTCCTGCTCCCAATAAGATTTTGATTAAAGGGATGGATAAAGAACTCGTCGGTGCTTTCGCCGCGGTTGTACGCTCAGAGCGACCACCTGAACCTTATAAAGGTAAAGGTATTCGCTATGAAGGTGAAGTTGTACGTCGTAAGGTTGGTAAAACTGGTGGTAAAAAAGGCGCTAAGAAGTAAAACAATAATAGGCAAGGGCAAAATCTCTTGCCAATCGTGAAAGGAGTGATCGCTTTGATTAAGCGCATCGATCGAAAGGCTCTTCGCATTAAAAAGCATAAGAGCATTCGTAAGGCTATTATCGGCGTTGCTGAACGCCCGCGTTTGGCAGTTTTCCGGAGTTTGAATCATATTTATGCTCAAGTAATCAATGATGAGCTGGGTGTAACACTTGTTGCTGCTTCTTCTCTCGATCCAGAGTTTAAAGCTGCTGATCTGTTAGGCGGAAATACCGCTGGCGCTCAAAAGGTCGGAGAATTGGTAGCGAAGAAAGCCCTTGAAAAAGGAATTACACAAGTTGTATTCGATCGTGGAGGAAATATTTATCACGGTAGAATCTCAGCGTTGGCGGCATCAGCACGAGAAGCTGGACTCAGCTTCTAAGCTAGGGTAAAGGAGGATAAATCAAATTGGCTAAATTCGAAGCTAACAAGTCAGATATGAATGAAAAAGTTGTTCATATTGCTCGTGTTGCCAAAGTGGTAAAGGGCGGACGCCGTTTCAGCTTTAGCGCACTCGTAGTGGTCGGAGACGGCAAAGGTCGCGTCGGTGCAGGACTAGGTAAAGCAGGCGAAGTACCTGAGGCAATTCGCAAAGGCATTGAAGATGCGAAGAAGAACCTCTTCAATATCCCAATGCATGGTACCACGATTACTCATCCCATTATCGGAGTTTTTGGGGCTGGACAAGTGCTGTTAAAGCCAGCTTCTAAAGGAACTGGGGTTATCGCTGGCGGCGCAGTACGTGCAGTATTAGAGGTTGCTGGAGTGCACGATATTCTGACAAAGTCTTTGGGTTCTGCGAACCCGCACAATATGGTCAATGCGACGATGGCTGCGCTTAAATCTCTAAAACGTCCAGAAGAGATTGCCAAACTCCGAGGTAAGACCGTAGCAGAAGTTCTAGGTTAAGGAGGGTCGGTCATGAAAGTAAAAGTGACACTAACAAAGAGTCCGATCGGGTATTCAAAAGCACAACACAAAGTGTTACAAGCACTTGGCTTAGGAAAAGTCGGATCAAGTGCAGTTCATGAAGACACCCCTGGTATTCTAGGGATGGTTCATAAATGCATGCACTTGGTGACTGTAGAAACTCAAGCTCAATAGAAGGAGGTGTGGGCAAGCATGAAGCTGCATGAACTTAAGCCTGCTGAAGGATCGACACATGCACCTAAGCGATTGGGCCGCGGAGTTGGATCTGGACATGGAAAAACATCTGGTAAAGGACATAAAGGTCAAAACTCACGCGCAGGCGGGGGTGTCCGTCCAGGTTTTGAAGGTGGACAAAATCCACTGTTTCGTAGAATGCCTAAGCGAGGCTTTAATAATATCTCAAGGAAAAACATTGTCGCCTTGAACGTCCGTGATTTGGAACGTTTTGAGGATGGCTTTGTAGTTACGATTGAAAGCCTCTTAGAAAGCGGCCTTATCAAGGCTGTCAAGGATGGCGTAAAGATTCTTGCAACGGGGGAACTGACCAAAGCACTGACCATTCGAATGGATAAAGTCAGCCCCGCCGCAGCCAAGAAAATCATTGCGGCGGGTGGAAAAGTAGAGGTGGAATAGGATGATCGCCGATTCCGTGAAGAATGCGTGGAATGTTTCGGATCTCAGGAAAAAGATTGGTTACACCCTGTTGATGTTCCTGATCTTTCGTATCGGAGCGCATATTCCAACCCCCTTTATTGATCGTGAGATTCTGAATCAGATGTTTGGATCTGGAGCCATGATGAATTTCATGGATACGATTTCTGGTGGATCGTTTAAAAATCTATCTGTATTAGCACTGAGTATTACTCCGTACATTACAGCTTCCATCATTCTTCAACTTCTGACGATAGTTCTTCCCTCCCTTGAACGATTGTCCAAAGAGGGTGACTATGGGCGAAAGAAGATCACACAGTATACTCGATACAGTACGGTGGTGCTTGGTTTTATTCAAGCAATCGGACTGACCTACGGAATACGAAGTGCCTTGATGATTTCTACCCCGGTTATGAAGTGGCCAACTTATCTTCTGATTGCACTTGTTCTGACCGCTGGGACCACATTCTTAATGTGGGTGGGTGAGGCAATCACAGAAAAGGGAATCGGAAACGGCATCTCCCTTATCATTTTTGCAGGAATAGTTTCACGAGTCCCGTCAGCCATTTCATCACTGTGGAGTATGTTGAGAGTCGGGGAAATTAATCTATTCTCCATTATCGGCTTGATTCTTATCGTGATATTCATTACCGCAGGCGTTATCTATGTTCAGGAAGGGCAACGTCGAGTGTCAGTTCAATATGCTAAGCGAGTTGTCGGACGTCGGGTTTATGGAGGACAAAGCAGCCATATCCCGTTGAAAGTCAACCAGGCTGGCGTTATCCCAGTCATTTTTGCTATTTCCTTGCTCGCATTCCCGCAGCAACTCTCGACTTGGGTTCCAACTTCAGGATTTGCGCAATTTGTTGGCAAATGGTTTAGCATGAATGGAAGCGTTACTTCAATCCCATACTTGCTAGTCTACGGTGTGCTCATTATATTCTTTACTTACTTCTACACATCTATTACGTTCAACCCAGTTGATGTAGCAGACAACTTGAAGAAGTATGGAGGATTCATTCCTGGACTTCGACCCGGGCGTCCTACGGCAGAGTATTTGGCTAAAATATTGAGCCGTATTACGTTGGCCGGCGGTTTATTTCTTGCTTTGATCGCTGTCCTACCGACACTAGTTATCGGACTCACTGGACTCAAGAACATCTATTTTGGTGGAACATCCCTACTGATCGTAGTTGGGGTTGCGCTCGAGACGATGAAACAGATTGAATCCCAACTTATGTCGAGGCATTATCAAGGTTTTATGAAGTAAAGAGGAGGAAGAGATATGAAAATAATTTTAATGGGTGGCCCCGGGGCTGGAAAAGGGACTCAGGCAAATCCACTCGTCGAGAAATTTCATTTCCCACATATTTCGACGGGAGATATGTTTAGAGCAGCTATTAAAAATGGGACGGAATTAGGACTAAAGGCTAAGTCGTTCATGGATGCTGGGGGCTTAGTACCTGATGAAGTTACCATTGGGATTGTTGCAGAGCGGCTCGCACTACCGGATTGTGTCGATGGATTTCTGCTTGATGGATTTCCACGTACACTTGCACAAGGAAGTGCTTTAGCTCAAATTCTAGACAACCTTGGCATGAAGCTTGATGGTGTAATCAACATAGAGGTTGCCGAAGACGTCTTAATTCCCCGCTTAACTGGACGTCGTGTATGCCGGAAATGTGGCGCATCCTATCACATGGTCTTTAACAAGCCTGAAAAAGAAGGGGTTTGTGGTCAGTGTGGAGGAGAACTTTATCAGCGCTCAGATGATAACGTAGAAACTGCTCAGAATCGGTTGAACGTCTATAATCAGCAAACTCAGCCTTTGATCGATTTTTATCAGACGCAAGGGTTGATCAAGCGTATTAATGGAGATCAGCCAATTGATCTTGTTTTTGCGGATATTCTCAAGGCCTTGGTCTAATTAAAATGATCGAGCTGAAAAATGCGAGCCAATTGGACCGGATGCGTAATGCTGGGCGAATTGTGGGTGAAACTCTTGCCTTAATGCGTGAGCTAGCTAAACCAGGTATTACGACGCTTGAATTGGATCGCAAAGCTGAGGAATACATTCGTGCACAGGGTGCGGTACCTGCGTTTAAAGGATACAACGGTTTTCCAGCTACACTGTGTACCTCTGTAAACGAGCAAGTCGTTCATGGAATACCTAGTTTAAGGTGTTTAGAATCTGGGGATATTATCAGTATAGACTGTGGGGCGGTCATCGACGAGTATTTTGGAGATGCGGCTGTAACTTTAGCCATTGGAGAAGTTGATGAAGATCTCCTGAAACTCCTAAGGGTGACCGAAGAGTCTCTGATGTTGGGTATTGAACAGGCGAAGTTAGGCAATCGCCTTTACGACGTCTCTCATGCGGTCCAAACACATGTGGAAGCTAACGGATTGTTCGTTGTGCGGGATTATGTTGGGCACGGGATTGGAAGAGCCATGCATGAGGACCCCCAGATCCCTAATTTTGGCAAGCCTGGTCGGGGACCACGACTCGAGGTAGGTATGGCTTTGGCTATTGAACCCATGGTTAACATGGGAACGTATGAAGTGCAGACGCTAAAGGATCACTGGACTGTGGTAACGAAAGACAGTAGGCCATCGGCCCATTTCGAGCACACAGTTGCGATTACGGAAAATGGCCCAGAAATTCTAACTCGTTGTTAGGTTCTTAGGCAAAGAATTGTCAGAGGAGGGGTGAATAATCATGTCAAAAGAAGACGTTATTGAAGTTGAAGGTAAGGTCTTGGAGCCACTGCCAAACGCCATGTTCCAAGTAGAGTTAGCAAATGGACACAAGGTATTGGCGCACGTCTCTGGGAAGATTCGCATGAATTTTATCCGGATTCTTCCCGGAGATCGGGTCACAGTGGAGCTTTCCCCCTATGACCTGTCCCGAGGACGAATCACATACAGGTTTAAGTAAGCAAAGGGAGGGATTACGGTGAAAGTAAAGCCTTCTGTCAAAAAGATCTGTGAAAAATGTAAAATTATTCGTCGCCATGGTAAAGTCATGGTCATTTGTGAAAATCCGAAACACAAGCAACGACAAGGCTAAAAGTTTCGGCTGCGCGGCTGATTGAAGGATCTCCTTCAATTGCACCGATTTTATATTAGAACAGAACTTAAATAGTTGGGGGTGTAAATTTTAGATGGCACGTATCGCTGGAGTAGACTTACCACGCGAGAAACGTTTAGAGGTTGCCTTAACCTATATTTTTGGGATAGGGCTGCCGACTTCACATAAGATTCTCGCTAAAACGGGCGTAAGCCCAGATGTCAGAGTTCGTGACTTGTCAGAAGACGAAGTCAGTAAGCTTCGAGAATGTATTGATAAAGAGTTTAAAATTGAAGGCGACCTGCGTCGCGAAGTTTCCCTCAATATCAAGCGTCTTATGGAAATTGGTTCCTATCGCGGCATTCGCCATCGTCGTGGACTCCCTGTTCGGGGTCAACGCACGAAAACTAATGCCCGTACTCGTAAGGGACCGGCTAAGACTGTTGGAGCAAAACGTAAAAAGTAAAAAGGGGGGATAACCGAGATGGCACGTAAAGTTGTCCGGACAAAACGCCGGGAACGTAAGAATATTGAAAGTGGAATTGCCCACATCAAATCCACGTTTAACAATACCATGGTGACCATTACGGATACCAGCGGGAACGCACTCTCTTGGTCAAGTGCAGGTTCTCTTGGCTTTAAAGGGTCTCGTAAAAGCACTCCTTTTGCAGCGCAAATGGCTGCAGAAACATGTGCAAAAGTTGCGATGGAACATGGCTTAAAAGATGTTGAATGCTTCGTAAAAGGTCCTGGAGCTGGACGTGAGGCTGCTATTCGAGCACTCCAAGCTGCAGGGTTGGAAGTAAACTTAATTAAAGACGTGACACCGATTCCACACAATGGCTGTCGGCCACCGAAACGCAGAAGGGTATAGGAGGTGTGTAATCATGGCTAGATATACTGGACCAGTCTGTCGCTTATGTCGACGTGAAGGAATGAAGTTATTCCTTAAAGGGGAACGTTGCTATACCGGAAAATGTGCGATTGACCGTCGTGCATACGCTCCAGGACAACACGGTCAAGCTCGTGCGAAGAAACCTACTGAATACGGTCTTCAATTACGAGAAAAACAAAAAGCTCGTCGTATGTACGGTGTTATGGAAAAACAATTCCGTAACTATTTTGATACTGCTGCACGGAAAAAGGGTATGGCCGGGGAAAACCTACTCGTCTTGTTGGAACGCCGACTCGATAATGTCATTTTCCATCTAGGTTTTGCATCCTCTCGTCCGGAAGCACGTCAACTCGTGAATCACGGTCACTTTACCATTAATGGTAAAAAAGTTGATATTGCTTCTTATTCCGTACGTGTGGGTGAAACCATAGCAATTAAAGAGGGTAGCAAGAGCTCACCCCGTATGAAACAATTACTTGAAAACTTAGGCTCTCGTACAGTACCTGGATGGTTAAGTTTGGATGCAAATACTGCTGCTGGAACCGTCGTTGCACTACCTACTCGTGAAGATATTCAAATCCCCATCCAAGAACACCTCATCGTGGAGAAGTACTCCCGTTAATGACGTTCTACCCATATGGGTTGGATGGTTTGTATATCAAGTTCTCGAGAAAGAAGGTGCATTCCGATGTTAGAAATCGAGAAGCCCAGGATCGAGTGTATCGAGCGTTCTGAAGATGACTCCTATGCAAAATTCGTTGTCGAGCCTCTTGAAAGGGGTTATGGAATTACTTTAGGGAATTCTCTAAGGCGTATTCTACTCTCCTCTCTTCCTGGGTCTGCGGTGACATCTGTCAAAATCGAAGGGGTACTCCACGAGTTTTCTACGATTCCTGGTGTTTTGGAGGACGTTACTGACATTATTCTGAATCTCAAGTCCCTTGCTTTAAAAGGCTATACGGATGAACCACGTGTTATTCGCATAGAAGCTCAAGGCGGAGGGGTTGTTACAGCAGGAGATATCATAAGCGATCCAGACATTGAGATTCTGAATACTGATCTAAAGATTGCTACATTAGATAATGATGGTCGGTTGTTCATGGAATTGACGGTAGAGCGTGGCCGTGGCTACGTTGCTGCGGACAAAAACAAGAAGCCTGACCATGTTATCGGAGTTATCCCCATAGACTCCATCTTTGCCCCGATCTATAAGGTTAACTATACGGTAGAGGATACCCGTGTTGGTCAGATCACGGACTATGACAAGTTAACCCTTGAAGCATGGTCTAATGGCAGTATCTCACCAGAAGAGGCTACTAGTTCAGCAGCCAAAATTCTGAGTGATCATCTGCGCCTTTTCATGGGACTCACTGATAAGCTCAACAATGTTGAGATTATGGTGGAAAAAGAAGAGGAAGCCAAAGATAAAATCCTCGATATGACGATTGAGGAACTAGATCTGTCTGTTCGTTCATACAACTGCCTGAAACGGGCAGGGATCAACTCCGTTGAAGAGTTGACCCAGAAAACGGAAGAAGACATGATTAAAGTGCGTAACCTTGGTCGTAAGTCTTTAGAAGAAGTGGAATTCAAACTTAAGAACTTAGGTTTATCGTTTCGCCCGGCTGAGGACTAATTCGGTGCAAAAGGAGGGGAATGTAATTGGCTTACCGCAAGTTGGGAAAAAACACGGGTCACCGCGGGGCAATGTTGCGTAACATTGTCACTTCCCTGTTAAGACATGAGCGTATTACTACGACTGAGGCACGTGCCAAAGAATTGAATGCCATAGCTGAAAAGATGATTTCACTGGGCAAGCAAGGCGATCTGGCTGCACGTCGTTTAACACTAGCTTATCTTATGGATGAAGATGTTGTAACAAAATTGTTTGATACTATTGCGCCGAAATATGCCGACCGTCAGGGAGGCTATACTCGTATCATGAAACTCGGCTTACGTCGGGGCGATGCTGCGACAATGGTAATCATCGAACTCGTTTAATGCGAGTTGTTAAAGGCCGGGTTGCTTAAATATTAAGCATGCCCGGCCTTTGCTGATGTCTGGACTGAAAGGGTAATCCAAAATAATAGGGTAGGGCAATTCACGAATGGTCCTACTAGGCAACAGGTATAGTGTTGTAGGGGAGGTGATCTGGGCTGATGAAAGTTCTTCAAATGCAGAACATTCGTTATGGTGAAATCTTAAACGGAGTGAACTTTGATTGGCACCAAGGTGAGATCATTGCTCTTATGGGTGCCAATGGTTCTGGAAAATCAACATTGGCCCGGCTTATAGCGGGACTGATTGAACCCACTGCAGGGAAAATCCTCCTTACAATTGACGAAACCCCGTGCCTCTGGAACACAGTGAGACGGTGGCAGGAGATAGGGCTTGTTGGGCAACATCCTCAGCGTCAAACGATTGGTGCCACTGTTGCAGAAGAACTAGGTTTCGGACTCTTAAACCTAGGTCACGATATCCATTGGGTGCGCGATAGAGTGAGAGAACTAGCTTCCAGTGTTGGCTTAGGTGGAAAAGAAGATCAGTCCCCGTCAACTCTTTCAGGCGGAGAGCGGCAAAGACTAGTTACTACAGCAATTCTAGCACTACAGCCATCCTTTCTTATTTTAGATGAAGCTTTAACAATGCTTGATACCGTTGCTCAGGCTAAAGTTTTGGAACTTTTATTTCAGGCTCGGACTGAAACAGGGCAGCTTTGGATTACGCATGACCCGGAATTAGCACGCCTAGCAGATCGCCTCTTGGTTATTAATAAGGGGACAATTATCGACATGGGTAAACCCAAAGATGCCTTTACAGACAGTAAAATGAAATCCCTATATAGCCTTCGAGAAGTAGACGCCAATTCAAACTCGCTGGGAGCAAAACATTCAAAGACTAAGAGTGTGGAGGTTCAAGGACCAAGTGACTTGACTCAACCTATACTAGAATGGAATTATACTAAGTATGAATCCTGTCTAACATTAAATAAGATCGTAAGAGCAGGCGAGTTTATCGGAATTGTCGGCCCTTCGGGCTCGGGAAAAACGACACTTCTAGACAGTGCCATTGGGTTTATCATGCCGAATGAAGGACAACTTTTTGTGTGCGGAGAAAAAATGTCTAAGGATAGCTTAAAGACTGTCCGCCGTAAAACTCGTTTGGTTCTTCAAGAGGCGGGGGAGTACTTAATTGGTCGGAGTGTTTATCACGAAGTTTATTATGAAGAGTCTAGACGCGATCTGTTGTTTGAACGGCAAGCTAGGTTATCTTATTTGGAGAGTTTCGGTATCCCTTCAAGGCTGACAGAAGAGGCCCCGGAGCGGCTAAGCGGTGGAGAACGACAGTTGGTAGCACTTGCCTCAGCATTGAAAACCCTGCCAGAGATTCTATTGCTAGACGAACCCTTACTGGGGTTAGATGCTTTGAGCCGGGTAGGTATTCAGACCATGATCTCCACTTGGGACAATCTCACCGTACTGTATGTTACCCACGATTTAAGAGAGGTTTTACAGTACGCTGATCGACTCTGGCTGGTTGAGAACGGGAATGTGGTATTGGATTGCCCCATACAGTATTGGAAAGACCATCAGGAGCAATTTCGAGCCGCAGGCGTCCGCTGCTAAAGGAGGGGACTAGCATCAAAGTCTTTGAACTTTACTGTCCAGGCAATAGCATGTTGCATCATCTTGATCCAAGGGTCAAGGTTGGAGGGTTAGCCTTCCTATCCCTCTTAATGACAATGACCGGATGGCAGGGGCTAGCGCTTACCTCCGTTGCACTTCTGTGCCTGGTTACCGCAAGTCGTACCCCCTTGAATATTTACCGTACCATACTAGTGGTACTAGTATGGATGGGACTATTCTACGGTTTGGCCGCAGGGTGGGTTTGGCCAGAAAATGGGACTGTTTGGGATGGACATTGGTCACTTAGTGGTTTTATCCAAGCAGGGGATATGCTTTGGCGTATCGCTTTGATTTTTGGACTGACGCGCCTTTATACTGCTGTAACAATGCCACTTGAACAAGGGATGGGTATAGCGTTCTTTTTCAATCCACTCATTCGAATTACGCCTAAAGCAGCCGATTTTGCTCTAATGTTGACCTTGACACTGCGTTTTATTCCCCTCATAGTGGAAGAAGCAGCTTTGATTTGGAAAGTCAGAGTGTTAAAAAGCGAGTGGCCCCATTCATGGGTTAAACAATCTAGGGAGGTAATTCAGCTTATAGTGCCACTCATCCTACTTAGCTTGAGACGGGCAGAAGAGCTTGCTGAAAACCTGATGTGTAGAGGATATGGTTCAGGCACCTATCACACACTCATTCTGCATGAGCGAACCGCGGAGGACCTTATTGCTGTTCTAATTATAGGGGTTTGGGGAGTAATACTATTAATTTTAGGGTAAAGAAAACTTGGCTAGCGCCAAGCCTTCAGGCGACTGCGGTAGCCTTAGTTGCACTTATGCTTCCAGAAAGTATACAAACGTAAGTTTATACTTTCTGACTAGTATAAAGTAAATCCATTCACAGTGGAGGCTCGTATTAATGAGAAATATCCGACTTAAAGTGGCATATGACGGAACAAACTATCATGGGTTTCAGAGGCAGCATGAAACCCATGGCCCAACTATTCAAGGTACTTTGGAAACAGTATGGGCAAGATTAGTTGAGGAAGAGGTAACTCTAGCTACGGCTGGACGAACGGATACTGGTGTTCATGCCTCCGGCCAAGTCGTAAATTTCATGACTGGTGCAAGAATACCGGAAAATAAAATCCCAAAGGCATTTAATAGTATGTTGCCTAGGGACATTAAAATACTCCTGGCAGAATGCGTCCCTGATGACTTTAATGCCCGGTGGTCAGCCAAATGGAAACGCTATGATTATCAGATGGACAACAAGCCCATCCAAGATGTATTTTCGCGTCTGTATGCGTGCCATGTGCCTATTCCCTTAGATGTGGCACTGATGCAGGAAGCAGCAAATCTTCTGGAGGGACGTCATAATTTTAAAACGTTTGCAGCAGCCGGTGGGGTTAGTAAAACGTTTGAACGAACGATTTATCGCTTGCTTGTCAAGAAAGAGCGTGGATTAATTATCGTATCTTGCGTCGGGGATGGGTTCCTATATCATATGGTTCGAATTATAGTAGGAACACTAATGGACGTGGGTAAAGGTCGGATTAGCCCTAGAGAGATCCCTGAAATCATTGCTAGTCAAGAGCGGCAACGGGCGAAAATGATTGCTCCGGCACACGGTTTATCGCTTGTTCACGTGAATTACACAGAAGAAAGCCCCTTTGAAGTTTTTAAAGATCTATAGTTTGTAGAGTAGTAAGTGAGTTGCAGACCTTGATTTGTAAGTGTTGCAGAAGTACCAGCGTCGAAGTTCTGATTTAGGCGATTTATCGAAATATATCCTGTCTAAAAGAATAACTTGACATAAAGGTAGAAATTTAATAAAATATCACTATGAGTTTTTATGCCTTGGCTATGATTGAGCCTCATGCCCTTGGCATACCGCAAGCATGATTGAGCCCCATGCGAGTGAGTTAGAAACATTAAACTGCTAATTGGAGGGAAAGTCATGACCACGTTTTTTGCGAAAGCACAAGACCAAGAGCGTAAATGGTTTATTATTGACGCTACGGGAATCCCCTTGGGTCGTATTGCTACTGAAGCAGCACGTCTCCTAAGAGGTAAACATAAACCAACATTCACACCTAATGTTGATACAGGGGATCATGTTATAATTATTAACGCTGAAAAGCTAGTGTTAACAGGTAACAAACTGAACGATAAGATGTATCGTCGTCACTCTGGATTTCCTGGTGGGTTAAAAGAAGTTCCTTACAAGAAGTTAATGCAAATTATGCCAGAACGAGCTATGGAACATGCTGTGAAGGGAATGCTTCCTCATAACAAGTTGGGCGCCCAGATGTACACTAAATTAAAAGTGTACAAGGGAGAATCACACCCCCATCAAGCTCAACAACCTGAAATCTGGACAATTCAGTAGATTTAGGAAGGAGGAAGTAAAACATGGCAACTCAATTACAATATGCTGCAACAGGACGACGCAAAAATGCAGTCGCTCGTGTTCGCCTTATTCCTGGTGAAGGAAAGTTCATCATCAATAAACGTGAATTAGCTGAGTATTTCGGCAAGAAAACACTTGAAATGATTGTGCAACAACCATTCAATATCACAGATACGCTTGCTAAATATGATGTTATTGCTCTCGCCCACGGGGGTGGCACTACAGGTCAAGCCGGTGCGATACGTTTAGGTATTGCTCGTGCTTTGCTGAAGGCGGATGCCAGTCTCCGTCCAAGTCTTAAAAGAGCCGGTTTCCTTACACGTGACCCACGTATGAAGGAACGTCGTAAATACGGTTTGAAGAAAGCTCGTAAAGCTCCACAATTCTCCAAACGTTAATTCGCCAGAGAATGCAAAATCCCCAAACCCTTGTGGTTTGGGGATTTTATTAATATTGAGACTCTGTGAGAATCTACTTGCTCTCGCTATCTTTCTCATTCAGATATTTTTCAAGTGCATCGGCGACGACTTGGGCGATTGGACGTTTCTCTTTTTCGACCTGCGCATCGAGTCTGACCCGAAGATCATGCTCGATGCGTGTGTTTAGTCCAACTTGCATGTTAATACGCCCTTTCGAGTTTCAGCATTTCTTCAAAGCTGATTGTTTCATCAAGGTCAGCAAATGCGCTAAAGTCGGAGCGAACATTGGATTCTCCACTATCGATGTATTTCCTATCTTGCTCTAGTCCTGCCTGAAGTTCGCGCCATTCTTTATAAAGGGTTGCTAGGTCTTTAGGATTAAGTAATGCTTGCATTTTAAATTCGCCAAGCTCGTGGTGGACCAGAAAGGTATCACCTTCCTCGCAAATTTTAGGAATATGAGCCATCGCATTGATAATAATAGCTTGAGCTTTGATGGCCTCCTCGCGAGTGTCACATGCAACATAATTACTATATACCTTAATCATATTTAAACTCCTTCGTGCCTCGATCCCCTTTGTGATCCGCAAGCAATCCTTTAAGCTAATACAACTATACCGCGCACGCGCGCGCATAACAAGGGGCAAAACAGTATTTCCGAAGGCATTACGACAAGCATCGAATGATTGATATGAACAAGCTAAATGCATATTTTGAATATCTCCCCCATATGGTAAGACGGAATAGACTGGGGGAGGCTGATAGAAATGAGACTAATCTGGGTTGTAAGTATGAAACGACGTAGACGAGTAGTTATGGGAATTGCGCTTGCGCTTATTATGACTTTAGCCTTAGGCTGGGGATTTGGTGGACAGGATAAAAAAATATGGAGTTGGACATTGGGCAACAGAGTCGTCGTTATCGATGCAGGTCACGGGGGTGTGGATCCAGGTGCTGTGGGGAAAAGTAAAGTATTAGAGAAAGATGTGACCTTGGCAGTATCCAAACGCCTGCAGGTCTTAGTGGAGCAGGGTGGAGCTAAAACTATTATGGTCAGAGAAGATGACAGTGATTTAGGAACGGCCCAAGGTCTTTTAAAGCGGAAACGAGAAGATTTGGCACAACGCATACAGCTTGCTATGGACGTTCAAGCTGAAGTATATCTAAGCATTCACGCGAATAGTTTTCCTGACCCAAAACTGACGGGTGCACAGACCTTTTATCATTCGGATTCCCCAGAAGGGAAGTTACTGGCTCAATCTATTCAGAAGGAGTTGAATAGTATGACGCAAGGCAAACGAGTGGCCAAAGGAAATCAGGATATCTATGTTCTGAAAAAGGCACGCCAAGCAGCAGTGACAGTAGAACTGGGATTTCTGTCAAACCTTGAAGAAGAACAGTTGCTGACAACCCCAGAATATCAAGAAAAGCTAGCTATAGCTATTTATCAGGGCTTGAGTGTATATTTTAGTAAGCAGTAAGGGGACTTGTGTCTCACAGCGCTCAGATCTTACGACGCAGAGCAAACTAACCGTGTAAGCTCCTATTGTGGGGTGCGGGGTTCCCGCCAAATGCGCCATCCTTGGCGCAATGGCGGCGGCGCACGTCCCTGTGCGCCGCCCCGTATCTGGGGTCGCTTACACGGAAGTTTGCTAATCTGCGTTCGTAAAGACATCGCGCTGTGAGACACTGCGTCCCGGGTTTGGGTCGTGGAACGGAGACCAACGGCAG